>Ga0316611_1000542_pt1 | contig 12709 bp, 8 predicted proteins | sample MIS2016202_MG_FD_207675 | JGI IMG/M metagenome (GOLD analysis project Ga0316611, IMG submission 207675) | Microbial mat bacterial communities from Middle Island sinkhole, Lake Huron, Michigan, United States - MIS.2016.202 | ecosystem: Environmental > Aquatic > Freshwater > Lake > Sediment... | reverse complement strand
GTACCTTACAAATCATGTTGCCTGATTTTGCGGATATGGATACCGGAGAAATTATGCTTTGCAACCGACAAAGAACTGCCCCCGGCATATTGCCGAGCGTTATTCTACCTCTTGACTCCTTCAACAAAAAAATCCATCTTCTCACTTACTCACGTCTTCTGTGAATAAGCAATAACTGTTAATGATACAAACACGCCTTCTTGAATCATCAGTCGGATAAGGTTCATCAACATTGGGAGGCATTCTTTCCTCCCCGTATCCGATAGGTTGTGTTTGGACAGTCAGATTGTTATCTTCGGTTTCCAAAAGATGCTTTATGTAATTTCCAATCGTTTCGGCTCGGAAGTATGAAAGATTCATATTCAAAGCTTTTCTCCGTTTTTCGGAATGAGTTCGCGAGACTCTTGTAGTGCCTCTTTCAAGTTCCTTGACTAATTTTGTTCCTTCGGCAAAAGGCAATTCATCTGTATAACCCAAAGTCTCTATTCTTACGGTCAAGCTACCTTTTTTATTGGTGATCCCTTTAAGATAGGCATTTTTGGCATCAATGATACCTTTCACTGTCCTTTTAAGGTTTTGTTTCCCTTTATCGGACATATCAGCGATTTTATATTTTCCTATACTGAAAGAAACATCGGATGCAATTGTTTCCTGTCTCAGACTTTCCAGCGTTCCCTTAGCGATCTCCGTTTTACCACGTCCGTTCTGAATTTTGCCGATATCATCAAGTGAAAGATTCTGTCGTTTGTTCTCTATCTCTTTCGCATATTCGATGATTTCATCAAGTTCTGAGAGTAAATCCTTCAAAGAGGTGTCAGGAAAATTTTTAACAATTTCCTTAACTTCCTCTTTCTGCTTTTCTGCCTGTTTCCGTGTATCTCCGGCAGCTTTCTTCAAAATTTGATCAGAAAGTTCCACACTATCCGCAGCATTGGAAAATGCTTCATCCCTATTGCATTTTTCTGCCTGAATCCTTGCCTTATTCAAATTTTCCTCTGTCTGTCTGAACTCGTCAGGGTATACATCTTTATATTTTTCGGCACCGTTAAAAAATGCCTGAGCCTGACCTATTTTTTCATAGACGTCTCTCTCATTGTGGACAGATCGTTTGAGAGCACAACAAGCTGACATCGCAAATACAAAAAAAGCGACCGAGAAAATGCCAATCAATGGTCTGAATTTTTTCATGGTGAAACCTCCCGAAGATGAATTTTTGTTGAAAAATCAAAATTATCGTTATCTTTTCTAATTTCTGTTGATAACGGTCTTATATGCCTCATACTTGTCTATCAGTTCCCCAAGTTCTTGAACTCTTTTTTTAAAATCGGAATCTTTACTATCTTCACAGATTTTTTTTGCACTTTTAAGCGTATCAATCATCTTTGTCAAAATTAAGATTATTTCATTCCTGACATCCTGTCCTTGGATTTCATTGTCACGAAGTTTTTCATATTGCTTCAAATATCCTTTATAAATAGTCAAAAGTATTTTAAGTATATCGGATATTTTTTTGCGAGCATATTCATTGGCAGGTTCCAATTCTAAAACCTTCCGATAAAGCTCATAGGCATTCTTCCCTTCGGGGTTGTTATATTGTTGCTGTTGAAAAAAAGAATCCGCTTCTTTCAAAAGTTCTTCAATTCTTACATTTTTCTGCGGAATTGCTGTCTCTTTCAAATCATCTCCCTTATGATGTTGGCTCATGCAAGCCGACATACTTACTACCCAAAAAGCCAAAATAATAATGCAAGGTAATGCTTCAAATTTTTTCATACTTTTTAATTTCCTTTCTTAAGAGTTATCACATCAAGCTCTCTTTGCCTTAAATCACGATATGTTTTTGTGCTTTTTCTGTCCTGCAATGATACTTCATCCGAAGCAAGCACCTTATCACAATCGGAAATAATATCTTTATAAACTTGGATAAGTTCATTTTTAACGTCAACTTCTTTTTTTTCTTGTTCTAAAAGTTTATTAAGTTTTTTCTGATTGTTATGAATTTTTTCCCTAAGAATTTCGGCACTTGGTTTTGGTTTTTTATATGTCCCTTTTGCTGATGAAACTTCATCTTCTTTTATTATAACCTCTTCTTTTCCCGGAGTTATCCATCCATCAATCGTTTTGAATTTAACAGTGTGTTTTCCTGCCGGAAGTCCCGAAACCGTTTCCCCGCTTTTATGCCAGTTTCTATTATCCGCACGCCATCTTGCACCATCCTGAACAGCTTCGGGCGGTTTTATCGTTACGGTAAGAGAACTGAAAATCGGCTTTCTCTGATAATATCCTTCGTTCTGAAAAGTCCTATTTTTTTCAATATTAACCGATTTTTCAGGCGGAGTTACCCATCCATCAACAGCTCCGAATTCGATTGTATGAGTTCCTACCGAGAGTTCCGAAACTGTTTCCCCGCTTTTATGCCAACTTCCATTGTCAATCCGCCATGTTGCACCGCCATGAATGGCTTCGGATGGTTTTATTGTTACAGAAAGGGAACCGGTTGTCTGAACCGTCATTTTTTGTTTAAACTCCTCAGAAAATTCTACTTTCACTTTACATATAACCGAGCAGATATCAGGTTTATCTTGTGTATAACTCCATCTGACAATCTCGGTTTTAAGATTTGATCGAATAGTGCCTATTCTTATTCTTTCTTTTCCTTCCTTTTTTGCTATTTCATCTAAAAATTTTTCATCTAACAATCCTTTTTCTCTTAAAGAACGCATAGCTTCATCAATAGAAAAATCTTCGCACTTTTTCTTTGCTTTTCCTCTTGCCTCTTCCTTACATTGATTTTTTTTTAACAGATCATCTCCGGTATTTTTACACTTTTCAATATCATTCGGTTTACCCATTCCAGGAACTTCTTCTTCCAACTTAAATTCTATGAAATTCTTTATTTTGCGTTCAGTATCCTGTGCATAAGCAGTTTTTAAAAAAAATATATAAAACACCGTAAAAAATAAAGCAAATATCTTCAAAATAAGCTTCTTTCTTTTCATGTCTATTCTCCTATCGACATTTTTGCCATTGACTAGCACGCACTGATTTTTGCTCTATTTTTGGCATAAGGGTTATTACCAACTCATTTTTATCAACAACAACATCTACTTTAAATTTATATTTCTTTATAAATTCAATATCCGTACCAGCAAAACCCTCGGGTTTTTCTATGCCGGGCTTTAACTGGACACAATCTCCTTTCTTAAATAATGAATCTTCCTGATATTCTACTTCAATATGAACATCTTTGATTTTCTCAATGTTAACCGATTTGAAGGGCGGAGTTTTCCATCCATCAACAGTTCCTAATTCGATTGTATGAGTTCCTGTCGGAAGTTTTGAAACCGTTTCTCCGCTTTTATGCCAGTTTCCATTGTTAACCCGCCATTTAGCAGAATTACGGATAGCTTCTGGTTCTATTATTACGGTAAGCTGTGTATAGTCTCCCCGTTTTAAAGGGGGTTCATTACTCGTCATGGCAAGACGAAAACCTACGGTTTGAAAACGCTTGTCAGGAGAATACATATTGCGGTTTGCCGACCGACAGATACACGCATCGGAGTTCCAATGACCGCCCCGATTCACCCGGTACTCAGTATTGTCATATTTATTCTCGCACCATTCCCGAACATTGCCGTGCATATCATGTAGCCCCCACTCATTCGGATGGTTTAAACTTCCCACCGGAATCGTCTTTCTACGATATTCACCTTTTTTATCTTTACACTCACGCGACGGCAACGGCTTTCTGCCATCATAATTTTCATGGTTTGTTGACAGACATTTACCGAAGGCAAAGGGCGTGGTAGTACCGGCTCTTGCCGCATACTCCCATTCTTCCTCTGTGGGTAAACGATATTTATCCGTACCTTCCTTTTCGTTTAACTTCATGATAAATTTCTGTGCATCATCCCATGAAACCATTTCCACAGGACAATTATCTCCACAGTCCTTGAAATTCGATGGATTATTCACCATCACTTTTTTCCATTGACCCTGTGTTACTTCTGTAGTTTGCATATAAAAGCCCTTCACCGTTACTTGGTGCGGATTTTGTTCAGGATTTTTTTTATCATCTTTATCATAAGGACAAAGCTTCTGTTCATCCCCCGGGCTGCCCATCATAAATGTTCCCGACTCAATATATACGAATTTCATACTCAGAGCATTAGTAATCTCTTTTCCTTGCGATTCTATTTTTATTTGTTCTACTTTAGGAGGAGGGGATAATAAGGGTTTAACAAGCGAAAATACATACCCACTTATATATCCCGCAACAATAATAACAGCCGCTAATGGTGCCAATCCCGAATATAATAAAATTTTCCGGTACGGCGGTTTCTTTTCCTCCGGGTAGGGAGGATAATCATTTTTTAATCCGAGGTCTTCAAGTGTCTGAAAATGATATGCAATCCAGTACCGGAATATATCAATCCGAAAGCGCACTTTTCCGTCATCCTGCCGCTTTATAAGATACTTATCCTTGATACCGGATATTGCTTCATTATATTCTTTCTCTCCTATCGGAAGTCTGAGCTTTCCGGCTGTCCTGATAACCTCAGCCTGTTCTGTATAAGCATCAGATTCCCTTATCGTATGTGCCAAAGCCGTAAGCGTCAGTTTTGCCTGATCCGGAAGACTTCTCCATGTTTCCTGAATATGACCCGCAGGATTTCTTATGATAAACTCGACCACATCATCCAGATCAGCCGCTTCCGCATGGTTGCGGTGTGTTTCCGAATTGATATGACTCACCAGCGATTGGCATATATACTGCACAAAAAAAGAATAACCGCCGGAAAGACGATAAATCCGCTGTACAGCCTCTTTCGAATATTCCAGAAATCCTTCTACCGGCTTACGGATCAGATCCTTAGCCGCATTTTCAGTCAGCAGATTGATATCCAGAATTTGGGAATTATGTGAAAAAATCGGACTCAGACGGTCTCCGAACTCACGAGAGCCGGTCATGATGGAATAAACCATCTCATCTCTCACATCATTGAACCAACCGAATGCTGCCGAAGCACTGATTTTTCCGGACCTGAGAGGCTCCTCAAGTGCTTCGTATTCATCCCACAGCAGTATCAGCACCTTCGGCGATATTTTTTTCAGACATGCCCTGATAAGCCTGCTCAATCTTGTTGTCCATGAGCCGTTGCCGTTCATGAAACTGTCACGGAAATCATGAAAGGTACTCACTGCCAGAATCGCATTGCCGATCTGAAAAGGCACATCTTCATCTTTTTCTATCTGTGGTGTCATCTGATGGAAATCACAGAAAACAGCTTCGGCAGCCTCTCTGATTTCAGGGATATGTCCCTCTTCGATCTGTTTCAGGATCGAGGTCTTTCCCGAACGTCGTCCGCCTTTGAGCAGGATTACTTTTATTCCTTTCTTACCTGCAATCTTTTCTTTGATGAAGCTGAATTCGTCCTGCCGACCGAAAAACAGTTCTTTGGACTTGATCGGATTGCCCACGATATAAGGGTTTTCGATTTTGCGAAAAGAGTCCTGAGTCATCTTATTTTCTCCCTGAAATCAATCTTCTGATATTTTCCAAAATTCCTTCACAAATTCCCGGTTTTTCTTTGAAAATCTGAAATTCAGATGCAATCCATTTTCGGAAAATATCAATCTGAAAACGCACCTTTTCGTCGTTTTGCATATCTACCATGTATTTGCCCTTGAGCCTGCGTATTGCTGACTTATTACTCAGCGGAAGTCTGAGATTCTTTGCTGTCTTAAGCACGTCAGCCCAGTTTGTGTAGCTATTCGAATCTTGTATTGTATGTGCTAAAGCCATTAGCGTCAGCTTTTCCTCATCCTTAAGACTCCTCCATGTTTCCTGAATATGCCCCGCGGGATTCAGTATGATAAACTTGATCACGTCATCCAGATCAGCCGCTTCCACATGGTTGCGGTGTGTTACCGAATTGATATGATTCACAAGCAATTGGCATATATACTGCACATAAAAAGGATGACCACCGGAAAAGCGATAGATTCTTCGCACAACCTCATCCGAATATTCCAAAAATCCTTCCACCGGCTTGCGAATCAGGTCTTTGGCACCATTTTCAGTCAGCAGATTAATATCCAGAGTTTGCACATTTTCTTCAGGTGAAAAGTCAGACTCTGGAAAGAAGTACTTTATCTGTCGGGAGCCGGTCAAAATGAAATAAACCATCTCATTTTTCACATCATAAATCCAGCCGAATGCAGCCTCACTGATTGTTTCGGTACAGAAACGTTCAGTAAAAACTTCATATTCATCCCACAACAATATCAATATTTTGGGTGATATTTTTTTCAGGCAAGCCCCGATAAGTCTGCCCAATTTTGCTGTCCATGTTCCGCTGTCGTTCATAAAGCTGTCACGGAATTCATGAAAAGTGTCCACTGCCAGAATCGCATTGCCGATCTGAAAAGGCACATCTTCATCTTTTTCTATCTGTGGTGCCATCTGATGAAAATCACAGAAAACAGCTTCGGCAATGTCTCTGTTTCCTTGTTCGATCTGCCTCAGCATTGAGGTTTTTCCCGAACGCCGTCCGCCTTTGAGCAGGATGACTTTTGTTCCTTTCTGACCCGCTATATTGTCTCTGATGAATCTGAATTCGTCCTGCCAACCGAAAAACAGTTCTTTGGACTTGATCGGATTGCCCACGATATAAGGGTTTTCGATTTTGCGAAAAGAACTTTTATCTGCGTGTGCAATTTCCATAAGCTACCTCCTCATATCGGATTAACATGAAGAAAATTATCAAGCGTTACACCTCCCATTAAGAAAGCTGTTTCAAGGCATCTGAAATCTGTCTTGAAACAAAGGGGGTTACGTCAATTCCTTTGTTAAAATACTTCAAGATTTTTTTTGCGATTTCTTCTTCGGAATACCATCTGATCGTCCAAACAGCATTTGCCAAAAGGTCTTCTTCATCACTCATCTTTTTCAGGATAAATAAGTACAGGAAAAGCAAGGTCTTTCTGTCGCCATACTTTTGATATGCAATCCTGCCGGACTGTTGACGAAGAAGATTTACTATATCCATAGCAACCTCTGTATTATCCAAGATTTCACCAGAACCATCTGCCAACAAATAGCTGATTATTTCTTTGGAATCCTGATCCGCATTATCTGTCTGAGGTTGTGTTTCTTTATCCTGTCCGGGTGAGCATTGCTGCTCATTTCGACTAAACAGACGCTTCATAAAATCCGTTAATCCCATTTACGTACTCTCCTTTCCTTGATTTCAAGGCTTAAACTGTTGCTTCCTCTGTATTTTACGTGATAGTAAAATCAGAAAAGCCCGAAGGGCTGAAACTATTATAGAATAAAGACATTATCCCCATGTCCCGAAACCCCGAAGGGGTGATATTTATGTCATCCCTTCGGGATTCCGATGATATGTTTCATGCTTTTTCTATAATAATATCAATCCTTCGGATTTGGTTTTCACTACCCTGCGAAATAGCAAAGAGCCAAACTGTTTCACATTCATAATGAAATCGCTATCGGCGACTGTCCGAACCATGATTCGCAGGATTTGAGGATTACCAAGATTGAAATAAATCCCGGTTCAGGCAATGAAAAAAATCAATCCGAAATCACAATTCGTCCTTCAGGCTTGCAATAAGAAACATGTCTGCCCTTTTTGCCGTAAGTCTTTTCAACAGATTTAATGACAATCTCAGCAATATTCTCCTCTCGTTTATCACGTCTGTCAGCAGGAATGGCTTTCAGCATTTCATATCCGTCTCCGCCATCCGAGATGTAACTACTGGTTACAATTTTATACATCTTGTTCTCATCCAGCTTTTGCCCATTCACCTTGACATCTCCTCTGATTCCGACACGGGAATTTATCTCAAAACTGAGACCGGAAACCTGAAGAAATCCCCCTGAATTTTTTTTATTCGCCCCATGCTTTAAAACTTCCAGAAGTTCTTTTCCCGAAAGTGTAAGAATGTGCGGCGTATTTGTCAGATAAGGCATTACATTGAAAACATCTTTTTTCCTGATTTTTCCTGCTTTGACAGTGCCTTTAATCCCACCGCTGTTCAGAATGGCAATATCGGTTTTAAAGTGATCTTTCAGAATATCAGCAACCAGATTGCCAAGCGTCGTCTCGTTGTTTCTGATGGTCGTCTTTTCCCCTTCCAGCAGACAATCATTTTCGGCAATTACCTGATCGTAATCTTTACTCAGTTCAGCCTGTTTCTCTCTGACAATTTTTGCAATTTCATCATCCGGCGTTACTGTCTCCAGTGAAATCAGCTTTGTATCAATTGCTGCCGGCTTGCCTTCTCTGACGCTTATATCCATCCGCCCCAGATATCTGCCATAAGACTGAGCCTGAACAATATAAGTGTTATCAAGCTTTTCCGACACTTTTGAATGAGAATCCCCGCCGATAATGACGTCTATCCCTTTAACCGTTTGTGCAAGCTTTTTGTCCGTATCAAATCCGAGATGGGTCAGAAAAACCACTATATCAGCGCCCTTGTTTCTCAGATCAGAAACAATTTCCATCGCTCTTTTGAATTCATCTTCCACAGCAACATCTTTTAACAACTTCGGATCAACTTTGAGATCCTTTTCATTGAAATCAGCGGTGGTCAGTAATCCTGCCACGCCGATCTTAATGCCTTTTGTGTGAATGATCTGAGACTGACCGATATATTTTCCGGTTGCTTTGAGCTTCAGATTTTCCGTTACACATTTTGCCTTGATGGAACGAACCAGTTTAAGCAGATTATCAAGACCGAAATCAAGCTCATGATTGCCGATAGCATAGAATGACAAGCCGATTTTATTATAAATCTCTGCTTCAATCTGTCCTGCGAAGTGATTTGACAATACCCTTCCCTGAAGAAAATCACCCGAATTCATCAGAAAGGTCGGAATGTCTTTTGAGCGATTTTCTTTTTGTATCGTTTTTACCATTCCTGCCAGTCGTGCTATGCCATAAGCCTCGTATTCTTCTTCAACTTTTTTGTCCTCTCTGATAACCGTCCTTTTATTCATTTCAGGCTCCAGAGTTCCGTGATAATCGTTGAAGTAAAGAAGAGTGATTACCGCATCTTTTGAAACAGGTTCGGATGTTGGAGGAATTTTAAGCTTCAACCCCACCCGAATCAAACCTTTGTTTTTTATAACATCCTTGTTTGCTTCATAAATGACCTTCCATTTTGAAGAAGTGCCATAGGCTTTTTTGGAAATTGATGACAGCGTATCGCCCTTGGCAACAACATGCTCGCTTTGCGCCCACACCGGGCTGATACATACCAGCGCAAACATTACGATTCCGAAAACCATGTTCAGTTCAGACCTACGATTCATTTCACGCCTCCTTTAAGGGTAATGATTTTAGTCGGTTGATTCAGATTTATCGTCTTAATGACGTCTGTTTTTTTAATGTTGACACGTTCCTGCTTAACGTCCGGTTCCCATTCTGAAGAAAAAATTTGCTTGTTCTTAACAGAGATGATTTTATCATTCGTTAGACAGAATGTTGCAATTCCTTCGGCAATATCAGCATTTATATCCTTGTGCCCCAAAGATTTCTCATCAAGTTTCAGAATCTTCAAATGAACAATTTCTTGTTTTGACTCACCCGAATAGCTTGAATAGAGAAGATAAAGTTTGTTTAATGATGCTGTCAGATTACGGAATCCCTGAGAGTGTGTTAACTCTCTGATTTTATATTTTGAATCATCTTCATGATCATACTTGAAAGAATTGGCAGGATCATACAAAAAAATATCATCTGATCGTTCAAGTGTTCTTCCGATAAAAGCAACGCTTTCATTATCCTGAAGATAAACAGGATAAAGGATTTCTGTAAATTTTTTAGGTAATTCAAATTTACATCTTGGTTGCGAAATTGTGTTTTCTTTCGTGTTCAGAATCATTTTAAGCAAGCACTTTTCTTTTTCAAAGTCCCGTTTCAAAGGGATAAAAACAATTTCCATTTCCTTATCCGCCGTTGACTTGGGAGAGATAGCCGGCATTCTTCCTTCTTTACCTTCTTTGTCTTTATCACCTATAATGAATTTTTTCTTCCTGAGATTTACAACACATATTTTTAAATCATCATCCCCTTTTCCCTTTTGAAAAACAAGCCATTCATTATCAAGAGATATGCTGGGATTGCTCTGAGGTTCTTCCATATTTTTGAAAAGCAATTCTTTTTTGCCGGATGAGTTGAGTAAATACAACTTATCTTTCTTAGCAGTTTCATCATAATCACAGACAATAAACTCAAAGCCGGTAATATCCGCTATCTCCATAACCGGAGGCATGTTTTTATGCCCCGTTCCTGGCTCCGGATGCGGAACCGGTTTTACAACATAGTTATAAACCACCCAACCCACAAATAATAATACAATCAATGCAATAGCCGGAATCCATTTCATTATGCCCGGTGGTTCCGGAACTTTCTTTTTTTCTTTGTCGTCAGGTTCCGATTCCGGCGTGGTCTCGTCTTCGTGTCCGAATTTACGCTGAATCCAAAGTCGGAATATTTCAACTTTGAAATTTACCGATTTGTCATCAGGTCTCCGGTATATCAGATTATTTCTTTCAAGCGACTCTATTGCGAAACGATTTTTCAACAAGACAGGGTGATTTTTTTCCATATAATCATCCGAGTCTTTTAAGCTATGTGCCAATTTTTTGAGAATATTATGGAATTCCTGTTGTTTTCCCCATGTGTCCACAATATGTCCGGCATCGGTTTCTGTAATTATGAACCTGATTGCTTCATCCACATCTGTCGGTTCCGCATATTTGCGATTTGCTTCTACGATATTTTTGAAGATTACATTGCATATAAGCTGAATATAAAAAGGCTGACGACCTGAGAGACGATAAATCTTTTCTATTGCATCATCACTATACCGAAAATCCTTTTTCGCAGGGTTGATAATCAACTTTTCAGCATCGTCTTTGGATAGGGTTATACGAATCTCTGTTTTTTGACTGACTGAAAATATATCCAGATTCTCTCCCAAATCATTTGCTCCGGCAATGATAAAATAAACCGGGAGATCCATCATATTTTTTGCCCATTTCAAGGCTTCTGATGTAAGTTCTTTTTTTTGGAAAAGACCATTAAATAGTTCATGTTCATCACACAGCAAAACAAGCTTCCGCGGACTTATTTTTTTAAGGCATTCTTCAGTCAGCCTGCCCAGTTTTTCAGTCCATGAACCTTCGCTTTTCAGAAAACTGTCACGAAATTCTCCGAATTCATCAACTTTCAGCATGGCTTCCCCGATTTTAAATGGCAAATCTTCATCGGTTTTTATTTCCGGAGCAATATGTTGGAAGTTACAAACAACTGTCTCTGCTTCCTTTTTCAAATCCCGCCCGGATTTTATGAGAATCGAGGTTTTGCCTGCGCGTCTTTCTCCCTTGAGAAGAAGCACCTTTGTCTGATCTTGTTTTACGAAATTACTAATGGATTTAAGTTCCGATTTTCGCCCGTAAAACATCTCATCATCATGCACCGGGTTGCCTGCGATATAAGGACTTCTCGGAATACGCCGCATAGAGCATTCTTTATGAGGCTCGGTCATCCTATTTTCTCCCTGCGATCAGTCTTCTGATATTTCCCCAAATTCCGCCGTCACGAATTCCCAACTTATCTTTGAAAAACCGCTCCGACTGTTTCGAAGAAATCTTATATCCCTTTTCTCCTTCTCTCACCCATCCCAGATCAATCAGTTTTTTGTCAATGCGGGAACCGGTTTTTCCTTCCAAAATATCTCTGATTTTGTTTGATCCGATGCGGCTGAAAATTTCTCCGTAATATCCCTTTAATTCCTTGTAAGCTTCTTCTATCGCGGTCTCAAGAGGATTTTTTTCTTTTCGGGAAAAATGCTCTGTCCAAAATTTTCCGGCAACATGAAGCGGATAAGGGCTGCACCCGAATTCATCTATCAGTCTGGAAATGTCCTCTTCACGATCTGCCATTGATTTCGGAAGCCTTGATCGGATTAACTCCGCAGCTTCGGTTCCGGTCAGCCTGACTATCGAATAAGAATTGAAAATATTGAAAAACGGCGAGTCCAACAATTCAAATGACGCATTAAGTTTCAGTAGTTCCAGCGGAGAAGTCAGAATACATCCCACATCTTTGTGTGTTGAAAACCATGACCTCAGCCTTTCGTAAAATGTTACCGGAAAATTCTGATTCACTACGATCTGATCGAAATTATCCAAAATAACCACCAATTTCAGGTTATTCTTTCCCAGATGATTTGTGATTCGCTCAAGATCGCTGCCATCTTTCAGCTTTTCAATCGTCCGAATTTTTCCCACTTCACTGTAAAGTGCTTTGAAAAAGCCTGCCTCATCCGTGATATTTCCATGTCTGATGTTGATGTAAATAAATTTATATGCGCCCGCATCTTCTCCCAAATATTTTTCCATCACTTTAGGCTGACGGATATAATTGACAAAAGATGTTTTGCCTTCCTTGTAAAATCCGATAATCGCAAAACTCTGAACATCGGATGTTCCGGCAAGACGATCATAACCGTGAGATACGAACTTTTCCCGGCTCTCACGACCGATATGCTCCTCAATAGTGTTACAGGCACGATCAGGATGAAAGCTCAACGGCGATTTTTTCGGCGGCTCTGGTCCTGATGTTTTCAGAGTCTCACCATTTGAAGCAGTCTTCAAATCTGTCCATAATAT
>Ga0316611_1000540_pt1 | contig 12742 bp, 13 predicted proteins | sample MIS2016202_MG_FD_207675 | JGI IMG/M metagenome (GOLD analysis project Ga0316611, IMG submission 207675) | Microbial mat bacterial communities from Middle Island sinkhole, Lake Huron, Michigan, United States - MIS.2016.202 | ecosystem: Environmental > Aquatic > Freshwater > Lake > Sediment... | reverse complement strand
TGCTGAGTTTCGGAAATTTTATGGATCCTGATAAAGCCGCCAAAGCTGTTTTTCACAATATGTTTGCGGATGAACTTGATCCTGCACGATCTGAAAAACGCAATATCCTGAATCCTGACATAAAAGATATAGGAATCAGTTTCAAAGCAGATGTATTTGATTTTGACGGATCGCGGGAAAATGTGTACCTTGCGGTCTGCGATTTCGGGAATAGTGATAGTACCCGGCTTGAATCATCGCTATTGACTATGATCAATGAAGTCCCGAAAGCTCCTCCCATCCCTGAAGAAAAGCCTATTAAAACAGGGGCAGGGGCGGCGGTAAGTATGACGGATAGCAGCGCAATTATGGCAGGTGCTTCTTCGCCACCGGTGCCGCAATATCAAATTCCTAATCAGTTTCCAAATTTGGCTGTTAATGAAAAACTGACTGAAGCTGCCCGAAGCCATATGCAGGATATGCTTGAACGTTTGTATTTTGATAATATTTCGCCGGAGGGAACAACTCCTCTTGACAGAATATTAACAATGAAATATAGAGCAACTTCTGTTATTGAATATATTGTGTGTATAAAAATGGATGAATTTATTGAACCTACTGAGATTACGCATATTTTATATGACACACTCTCAGACTCAGGGCTTATGCAGAATAGAGGTTATATAGGAATTAGCATACAGATGATAGTTCTGAATACGGGCGAAGAACAATATTTCAAAGGATACATAATGGTTATTGAAGTTGATACAGACCAACTTATTGTAAGCGGTGAAAATCAAACATATTACAAAATTTTTAAAGATATAAAAAAACTTAAATAGTTTGAAAGGATGGTACAAAAAAATGAAATCGCTGTTTGGAATTCTGATGGGGTCGTTTGTTATAGCGATATGTATTCCTGCTGGAAACATCATCGCAGCAGATGACCAAAAACAACCTAAAGATGAAATTATGGCTATAGGCAATGACTTCAAGCTTACGCAAAATGAAATCAAAGAGTTGCGTGATCATATGGAAAAGGGTGCTCACCGATTGACCGAACAAGGTTATAGTGATTATGCCTTGCAACTCAAACTTTTTGCAAAAGAAGCCAAAGTACTGAAACTGGAAAAATCAGATGAATTATCCGAAGAGATATTCAAGGAAAGGAATCGGCTTGCGGATATGTATGCTTTCAAAGTTATGAAAGAATATAAGATAGATGATTTGATCATTGAGTCGTACTGTCTTGCTCATCCCGAAAAGTACAAAAGCGAAAATTATGAAACTGTGCAACTGGATGATGATACCAAAAAAAGCATTCGAGAAATTGTGCTGAAAGAAAAAAAAATGTTGATTTTTAACGCTGCAACTGAACAACTTAAGAAAAAATACAATATTCGTATATGTGAAGCCGGAGGATGTAACCAATGAAAAATATCAAGTTTTTGATTTTGTTGAGTCTCATCATTGCCGGGTGTGCCGGATTTCAATCTGACGGACTAACCCCCATAACTTTGGCGTATCAGGACAAAACAACTGATCCAAAAAAAATATGGACAGATTCCAAATTGAAAGAAGCATTTTCAAAATATTGGTCACTTCGGTTTTCAGATCGCCCGATCAAAGAAATTCTTTTGAACGAAGCACCTCATATTCAGGAAATGGTTGACGAAAACCGATATAGCATATATATGAGAGGACCATTACGAAGCGATTTGCTGGAAATCCGAATCATGGGAATAACTCATGAAACAGAAAATTTCTGCTGGATAAATGCCGTCATTTTCTTGAAAGCCCCCAATATGCAAAAACCCAAAGATGTCAACATTAAAGACGGATGGGTTAAGGTTAGGGGAAAATGGTATCATATCATCAAAGATCCATTGTTTTTCCCCGGTATTTGACGAAATAACAATTTGTGTGAATAAGGAGGTGAAGGGAAAACGTTTTTTGAGATACATCAGAAGATGGTGTTGACAAACAAAAAAAATCGTGTTAGGAAAAACTTGCAGGTATGGTGTGTTTAAAATTTTTTAACAAATGTGGAGGAAACTAAATGAAAAAAATCACAATCGGAATCGCACTTGTTTTGACATTGGTAATGGCAACAAGCGCAGTATGGGCATGGGATTTTTCTGACCATGTAAAAATGGCGCCTAATGGTAAAGGCGATCTTCTCATTTTCCCCTTTTACGCGGCACTGCCCGGTGGATGGGAAACCAAAATTACCGTTATCAATACGGCATTGGATCGCTCTGTAGTAGCAAAACTTGTTTTTAGAAGCAAAGAAAATAGTGTAGAGCTTCGTGACTTCTTGTTGTATCTGACCCCGACAGATGTATGGACAGGTATTGTCAGAGTCAACACTGCTGGTGGAGTAGAAATTTATAGCGCAGATGACAGTTGCCTTGCATCTTTAAACTCATTTGCATCTGCTGCCAATCCTTTTATAACATCACTACCTAATCCTTCGTGTTCGCCGCCCGATATGAGTTCTATCGGCTATATTGAAGTTATTGAGGCTGCACATTCTACAGTAACTGGCAGGGGCTATAACGGAGTTGGAAATACAGGCACTCTTGTTAATCTCAATAGTCCGCCAGTGTCTAAGATGGCTCTTTTCAATGCGTATAATAACTATTCGGGTAATAAGTATGGGTTAACCGTAATTTCAGGATACGGACTCGGCAAAGGAAATGAAAATCCTGTTCCGGCTATGGTAACCGATAGTATTAATGTTTTGACAGGGTTTATGGAATTCAGAAACTCTGTTCAAGGGCATAATACTACGATTCAGGCTACAATATTGCGGGATTATGATGCTACTCTCTATGGAGGAAATGCACTGACAGTAGTAAACGAAACATATTTTGGCGATACCCAGAATGCATGGAACTCAATTGGTGAACTTGAGGCGGCTTTGAGCAAAGACAACTTGGCACTGCCATTTTCTACCGGAACATCGGGCAGAGCAATTACGCTTCATTTCCTGACATTCCCAACAAAGCAGACCCAATTGGGAACACCAGGATCAGCAACTCAGTGTACTACGGGCAGAACCTTTAGGGGACCTTTTTTTAAAACCGCGTGTGTAGGTTATGCAGCTACAGATTATGATTTGTCTGAAAATTCAAAAATATCAGGGCAGATTATTTCTCCTGCGGACGTAGCGAACTCGTTGTGTTCTGAAGTAAATTATGTGTCCTCTTTCACATATCCGGAAGGATGGACAAATTATACCTTTGGTAGCACGACAATATTCAGTCTTCAAAAGACACAAAACCTTGGGGGGCAAGGTGCCTATAACGGTGCTCCGGTAATCGGTACGATGCTTTCTCTGGTAGCTGCCGGTACTACGGGTGATGGTTATACATCACTGCCTGCGGCATATAGCGATGGCTATGTAAGAACAAACGCAACTCCCCCGATTAATTACTATTATTATCAATATCAGGATGAAACCAATACGGGTTATCTGCCTGATATAGCTGTGCCGGATGTTACTGCTGTTGCTGGCGCTCAGGAAACTCAAAAGAGACCGGATCGTTACACCACGAACGTACCACCATGGATTACCCCGAATGAGGCAGCAGATACTCACAAACCGACTCAGCCTGCTGCGGTTGATACGCCTTATTGATGATATCCGAATTTGAAATAGTCGGATGAAATGAAATAAAAGCACGGTATGAATAATGCCGTGCTTATTTTTTTCAACACCAGATTGAATTGGCATGATATGTGCTTTAATCATTTTTATGATGACTAAATTATAAAAAAGCGGAGGAAGTTATGAAAATAAAAGTATTTTGGCTGAGTGTGCTGATAGTATGTCTCAGTGTGATCGGAATGCGGAATGAATCTTATGCGGAGTTTTATTATAAATCTCTGCATGAATATCCTACGTTAGTCAATTATCTGAGTACTCTTCAATGTCAGCCGAATGGAAGATGCGGTCTTGCTTTGGATCCGTCTGGGAAACCTTATACATATAACGGAAATAGCGGGTATTATTTTTACAGCGAATCCCGTACAGGTTTCAGAAACACATTTGATGTAACCGACCCGAAGGTGTTGTGCGGATTGGAGGGTGCAGATACGGACATATGCGCTGCAAATCGTCCCACCTATTGGGGTTTTTCCAGAGAGATAAACCGAAGCAATGAAGGAGTTCCCCAGTATTTTCGTATGTATATTCCCCCGGGGACTGTTAGCTTCGGAGTTACCTTGTTTGTAACTCCTGCTGACGCTATAGCGGCGATTGCACATATCGGCACTAGTCCGAGCGGTCCTGTCGGCGATTATCCCGAAATTTACGGACAATTTCCGATATCTTCAACACATCCTCCGAAAGATTGCTGGGATAATGAAGTGGTAACCCGCAATGAAGGGGGACATCTTACTCTCAGTTTTTACGGAGATACGGATTTCATATCAGAGGGAGATCCTACGTTTATGAAAAATTATGAGAAAAGATGGTTTTATGTGAAAATTATGAATTATACCGGAGGAGGATTGGAAAGCTATCAGTTCCGTTTGAACATCAGATTTTCCGCTCTTGAAACTTGGTATAAAAAAATGAATGCCACTCCCGGAGCATGGAATAAGCTTGAGGAAGCCGGAGCTATTGCGCCGATCAATCAGCTCAATCAGCCGCAGATTATACCCACGCCTATTCCCACATCCACCCCCATTCCCAGTACGACAAGCGCGGGAGTTACGGGTGGCTTGTCTGATGACTCTAAGCCGCAGATACCAGCTACTCCCACTCCTGTATCAACTCCTTCTCCCACGCTTTATAAAGACTCCTTTCCGGCAAAGCCATTTAATTCGTTGGCACAGCAGGGTCCGATTATAAATAATACTTATTCCCAGACCACGATCAATCTACAGCCGCAGTTGAGCGGAATAAACCTTCCGATAGGAACGAAGGTAAAATATTATGCGGCTTATGTGGATAGTACGGGAATTTATTTTGCACCGGACTTTCAAAAATGGACACAAGGTCAGGAATTTCCTTATTATAGCACAGGTAGTTTTGATGGAAATACTTTATCCCTGAACTATAATAGAGAATTATCGGTAGGAAATGATAGCATTTTTGTCTTTGGAATGTGTCCGAATAGCGTAAGTTCCACATTGGAATTTGTTGATCAATTTCAGGGAGCGGCGGTGAAATTTGTAAAACAACAGTCAAGCAGTTCCAGCCTGTGCAGTATTTTGGGAGGTGTTGACTGTAAATAGAAAAAGATATTTGTTCTTATGCTTTTTCCCCCTCCCCAGTGATGAGAGGGAAATAAAAATTTGGATTATGGAGATGTAGAATAGTTTTTCTCTCCTTTTAAGAAGAGGAAAGTTTTAAAATTGTAAAAAAACGGAGAAAGTTATGAAACTAAAAGTATTTTGGCTGAGTATGCTGATAGTATGTCTCAGTATGATCGGAATGCGGAATGAGTCTTATGCAGCGGATTATTATAAATCTCTGCATGATTATCCGACAGTTGTCAATTATCTGAGTACGATCCAGTGTTATACGGGAGGAGTATGCGGTACTGCTATGGATCCGAATGGAAAAACTTATACATATAACGGAAAGCCCGCTTATATGTACAGCGAATCCCGTACAGGTTTCAGAAACACATTTGATGTAACCGACCCGAAGGTGTTGTGCGGATTGGAGGGTGCAGATACGGACATATGCGCTGCAAATCGTCCCACCTATTGGGGTTTTTCCAGAGAGATAAACCGAAGCAATGAAGGAGTTCCCCAGTATTTTCGTATGTATATTCCCCCGGGGACTGTTAGCTTCGGAGTTACCATGTTTGTAAGTTCTCGTGACGCTATAGCGGCGTTCGCTCATATCGGCAGCGTTCCGGTCGGTCTTGCCGGCAGCTATCCTGAAGTTTACGGAAGAATTCCGATATCTTCAACATATCCTCCGAAAGATTGCTGGGATTATGAGATAGGAACTCGCAACGAAGGGGGACATCTTACTCTAAGTTTTTACGGAGATACGGATTTCATATCAGGTACAGATCCGACCTTTATGAATAATTATGAGAAAAGATGGCTTTATGTGAAAATTATCAATTACACCGGAGGAATATTGGAAAGCTATCAGTTCCGTTTGAATATCAAATTTTCCGCTCTTGAGACGTGGTATAAAACAATGAATGCCACGCCCGGTGCATGGGATAAACTTGAGGCAACCGGTTCTATTTCGCCGATCAACCCTACGCCGATTACGCAGCCGGTGGTGGTTGTTCCGCCAGCAACCGATACGTCAACCGGGAGTATTACAGGTGGGGCAAACGGCAGCAGTAATTATACTCCAAGTGCCAGCGGGTGTTCAATAGCTGACATGCTTTTAGGAACTTGCGGAATTCCTTCTGCTCCTGTGCCTGTGACCACTCTTCAGCCTTACACGACGTCACTTACAGCAAAAAGTTTTAATACTTTGGCGAGTCAAGGACCGACCATAGACTCGACTTATTCCCAGTCTGTGATCACGCTACAGCCGCATGTGAGTGGGGTAACTCTCACGCAAGGGACGGAGATAAAGTATTATGCGGCGTATACGGATAGCACCGGATTATATTTTGCAACACAAAGCTCTCAATTTCAAAAATGGGACGGAAAAGCTACGGAGTTTCCATATTATAAGACCGGCACTTTTGACGGAGTGAATCAATCCGTTACCGCTTATGACACTTTAGGTCAGTTTACAATAAACGATAAGACATTTGTGTTCGGGGTTGCTCCGGATAGTGTGAACTCAATACAGGAATTTGTTGATCACTTTCAGGGTGTATGGTTAAAGTTTCCCAAGCCTGATCCATGTGGTGTCACAGGAGGAACAGGCTGTCGCACACTATAAATTATCAGGAGATCGAGCATAACAATCCAATAATTTAATGCCCGGAGATAGAATTTTCTATCTGTCGGGCTTTTTTTTGAATTATGTCTGAACCCTGATTCACAGGATTAAAAGATTGCCAGGATTTTTCAATCGTGGTAATCATAATTCAGAATCCTGATTTGACAACAAAAAGGAGAACAGAATGAAGACATTACATGCCTTATCCCGAACGTCAGAAGAATACCGGAATACCGGATTTATTTCGGAAGATGAAGTTTCCGAAGACGGGCTTTTTGTTTCCGAAGAGGAATACTGGGAAAACTACTACAATCATCCTGATTTCAATTATGAGTGGAACAACGGATATCTGGAGGAAAAACCCGTGACGGATTTCAAAGGCTCCGAAGTGTATCAGTGGTTTCTTGTTCTGCTGCGGCAGTTTCTTCAGGAATTTCCGCTTGCAAAAATGATCGGACTTGAATTCGGCTTCCGACTGGCTCTTCCTCGTAAAAGCAGCATCCGCAAGCCTGATCTGGCGGTGGTTCTCAATACAAATCCGATTATATTGGGCGATACGGAGTTCAGTTATAAGGGGACTTTTGATATCTGCATAGAATCCCTATCTTATTCAGGACTGAAAGAAATAACGCGGGATACGGTCGAGAAGAAAAAAGAGTATGAAGGCATCGGCGTTAGGGAATACTACATCCTTGATGCAAGAAATATAGAGACCGCATTCTATCATCTGAATCAGAAGGGGAAATATCAGAAAATAAAGCCGATCCGCAAAGGAATCATTCAGTCCGAAGTACTGCCCGGTTTTCAGTTCAGAATTTCCGATCTGTACAGACAGCCGTCATTAGAAGAAATGGCTGAGGATGAGGTATATCAGGGCTATGTATTGCCTTTCTATCAGACAGCCAGACAGGAGGCGGAAACAGAACGGAAAAAAGCAGCAATAGAACGACAACGAGCGGAAATAGCAGAACAAAGAGCTGATCGGCTTGCCATGAAGCTGAAAGAACTCGGAATAGAGGTATGATTTGCGATAATCCGAACCAGGACTCAGGGATATTATATCAAATCTGAATTATCCTACGGAAATAAATTGCCGCGCTATTATGGATTATCCCTGCAAGATATAACAAAGTCCCATAGGGACAACATATAATAGCCCGGAAATTCATTTCCGGGAAGAGATTAACAGATTGCCATGACAAAAGTTGGTCGCCCCGAAATAAATTCCAGGGCTGAAAGCTCAAGCCTGCTTAAGCAGTCTTCGGCTTCTATCCGGGCGATTCTATCGCTAGGCGTTGTAACCGAGTATTATCAATTACGCCCGGTTCAGACATAACACACAAAATTCGGTATGCCCGTTGCATATACGAACAAATAACCGTATGCTCATCTTATCCATTTGACAAAAGAAAGGAAAAAAACATGGCAACAGAATTTGGTTCATCCTATCCGTCTCTCTTTGCAATGACGAAGAGAAATCTTTTTTGTAGTGATAAAGCCCAAATCAATGGGATTCCGGGTGTACCCGGAGTCGGAGGATGTGTGGCTCCGTATCAGTATTCTTATGCGGAAGATCGGGCAGGCTTCAGAGTGCGGAACGATCCCACTGATGCGAGGGTCGTATGTGGCATTGACTATTCCGGTGCAAATTTGTGTAATCCGGTACCTAAGACACTGACATTCTCAGACAATGTTAAGCAGGATATTCGCAATTTCCGTATTTATGTGCCTATAGGGACGATAGGAATGAGTGTAACATTTTACGTTCCTAACCAGCTTAATATAGCAGCAGCGGCACAATTCGGACAGCCTCCATTAACCGGCTTATCTTCTGATTATTATAGTATAGGGGGCAAAGCTCCGTCTTTGAAGGATTTCAGCACTTCAGCCCATATGGTGAGAAACTGGGACGGACTTATTTATTTACTTGAGGATTCAGGTATTTCAAGTGACAACAGCTTTTTATCAAACCTGTCCGATAAAGATAGATTTTTGTATGTGAAAGTTGTTGATTTTAGCGGCGGATATGTTCAGGCAATTAAATATATAACAACGGTTGATTATAAACAGTATCTTGCATGGTATAAAACCATGCAGCCTCAGGATTGGAAAGCTCTTGGCGAAGAAGGCAGCGGTCCTGTTATTGTTTCGGCTGATACCCCGCTCCCACAGCCCGGTAATGATCCGTTTGCTGTGGGTGGGGGGGGCGGAAATAATTTTTCAGTCACTCCACCGCCCGGTAATGTTCCTCCTAATAATCCTCCTGTCAATCCCCCTATTGATAGCGGAGTAGGAAAACCTGTTGAGGATCCGTTTGGCAGAGTTCAAGATAGCTCTAATATTTCCGGCACCGGTACCACCATCCCTAACAATCCTTTCTTTCCCCAGCAACCATCAGGACAACAACCATCATTCCCGCCTATTTTCAATCAACCGCAACCTTCAGGCACATCTGTTTTCAATCAACCCATGCCTGCACAGAAAACTTCCGAGCTTGCTGCCGGACCTATCCGGATATCATGGACTCAACCCGCTATGGAGTTGAAGCCTGTGTTGAAGACGGGATTTGTTCCGGCTAACCCCTTTCTCCCCGGTGGCGGCGGACAGCAGCCGGATTTTCCGATAGGACAGCAGGTGAAGGTTTATGCGGCTTATATTGATTCTGACGGAAAGGTTTATGTTGCCAACTCAAATGCTGTTTTTCAGCTTTATCAGGGCGGTGATATTCCCTGTTTTACAGCAAATATCCGTTCTGATGCGGTTATGTGGCCCGCGGACTCGGATGGTATAAATCCGTTTGCCAGCCTGAAAGGTGTGGTTGTACCCGGCAGATCGTATATTTTCGGGGTTACTCCGGCGAATGTCGGCAGTTCTGCTGAAGATTTTATGAAGTATTTTCTGGGAACATGGTTTCAATTGGTAAACTGACATGGTTCTGACGTTCAGCACTTTTGAAAAAAATGAGCGGATGGCTGCGGCTGTCCGCTTTTTTTTTGAATTATGTCTGAACCTTGATTCACAGGATTAAAAGATTGCCAGGATTTTTCAAGCGTGGTAATCATAATGGTAGGGGCAATCCCCTGTGATTGCCCTGCTGTAAGAGGATAAGCACAGGGGTTAGATAATAATAAGCTAATCTTTATTAAAATGCACATAAGTATATGGCACTTTCATTTCATCCAAAAACTGGGACAATTGTAATCTGTGACTATAATACCGGATTCATACCGACTGAAATGGCTAAGAGAAGATTGGCGTTGGTTGTTTCACCTCAATTCAAAAGGAGAAATAATTTATGTACAGTTGTTCCTTTCAGCACTACGCCACCGAACCCTATAATGCCATATCATTATCTTCTGCGGCTTAACCCGACACTTCCGCCACCGTATAATTCACCGGAACAATGGGTTAAAGCAGACATGCTTGCAACCGTATCTTTCAATAGGCTTACTCTTCCTTTTTCGGGGAAGGGGGCTGATGGCAAAATGCACTATATTAAGATGATTATTCATGGTGATGATTTTAAATCAATACAAAAGGTATATTGAACGCGATAGGATTAAATAACTTGACAGCCCATGTATGAAATGCTATTTTAAAATCGTACCTGCTCTGCACAGCATCAGGATTAAGTCCACTAAGGTGGCCATCATGTAGTAGAGAAGACAATCCAAGCATGATGTCTTTATTTGCAAGGGCTTCATTATTTTTATGGAGCCCTTTTTGCGTTTAAAAAGAAAAAATGTAACGATCTAACCCGGCGCCGCTGAACATTTTGTTGCAGCGGACGTTGTTATGGAAAAGGAAAAAAATTATGATGATGCCATATAATATCAAACCTGAATATGAATCACGCATACCCGGATTGAAATCCGAGCCTTCATCACCTTGCCGTTTCACGGCATGGGAATACAGGCGGGGGGTTAACCCCTGCTTGACTTTATCCCTACCGTATTGCCAAAAAAATATATGATCGGGTAATTAGGGACTCTGACTATCCCGTAATAGCACGGCAATTTATTGTCATATAATGATTCAGATTTGATATAAGGAAGGGGGTTAGTCGTGGCAGAAAAGACTTTACTCAGCAGTGCTTCGGGTGAAGCGGATGCCTTGACAAGCAAAGACAGCGACTTTATATTCTTAATTGTAAAAGCCCTCAATGATGCAATTATCGCAAGAGGATAACACTCGGCATGTCAGATTCATAAGAGATACAGAAAAAGATGATGTGCAATAAAAAAAAGCGGTTCGGATAATTTTCGCCAAATCGCTCTTCAGAACAGAAAGTTGAAATTATGATTCAAACTATTGAAGCTTTAATTGATGAGCGTGGCAAAGTATATTTATTGTCTCCGATCAGTTTGCCGGCTGCAAGACGTGCATTCGTAACAATACTTGAAGAAAAGCCTGCTATTAATGTTCCCGAAACCGCACTTTTAAGTGAAGCGGCACTTGCCGAAGATTGGAACAGAACGGAGGAAGATGAAGCATGGTCACACCTACAGCCGGAATTGTAGTTCTGGTGCCGTTTCCTTTTTCTGATTTATCAAAGACAAAATTACGACCGGCGGTTGTGCTGGCTGATTCGGGCAGAGCCGACCGGATTTTATGTCAGATTACAAGCAAACCTTACGGAGACCCGAAAGCGATTACTCTGAGTGACAAAAGTTTCGACAGAGGATCGTTACGGACAATCAGTTATGCACGTCCCGGAAAATTGTTTACCGCTAACAGTAGTCTTATGATAACTCAAATCGGTAGCCTCAAAGATAAGATATTGAAAAACATCATTGAGTCAGTTATAAGTATTTTAAGAAACGGGATTAAAAACTGAAAGAAGATATTTCATATCAAATCTGAAAAATATTTCGCCATCAATCAGCCCCGAAATAAATTTCAGGGCTGAAAGCTCAAGTCTGCTTAAGCAGTCTTCGGCTTATAGGCGGGCGATTTATCGCTCGGCGTAAAAAACTGTAGTAGGATCGGTATACATCTACTCCAATGGTTAAACGGGCGGTGGAATAAGTCCGCCGTCTTTATTCAATGTTCTGTCGTTTTCAAAAAACAGATTGATAAGGATATAAATGAAAGATGCTTGTGTATCTGGATAACTGCTGTTTCAACAGACCGTTCGATGATCAGTCACATCTCAGGATAAAATTGGAAACTGAGGCAAAAATAAAAATTCAGGATGATATTTTAAATAAAAATATCCGGCTTGTATGGTCTTATATTCTTGAATATGAAAATAACAAAAACCCTTTTGAAGAGAGAAAGAGAAGCATTAAAAAGTGGAAAAACAATTCCTGCACCGATATAGATGAAAATGAACACATTGTCAGAAATGCCAAAAAGTTCCGTCAGCTTGGTTTCAAGACCAAAGATTCACTTCATATCGCATGTGCTGTTTTTGCGAAAAGTGATTATTTCCTGACGACAGATGACAAAATATTAACCAAATCGGGATTGGTTGCTGAAATTAAGATAACTGATCCGATAGGATTTATAAAGGAGGTATATAAATGATAACCGATACAGAAATAAAAATACAGGGTTTCCATGTATTGACGGAATATTTGGGAGAAATCGGACTTGAGAGATTTATCTCGCTTATTCAGAGAGAACCTTTTGATTATACCAAATGGCAGAGAGAATTATGGTCAGACAAGTCTGTTGAAGAATTAAGTGCGGAAGCCATGAATTTCCGAAGACAAATTGGAAATAAAGGATAGCATAGCCATCAGTTGCAGCCGATTGACACGACTGAATATCATGTTATGAATCAGGATTATTTAAGAATTTTTCAGGATAATATCAAATCTGAAAAATATTTCGCCATCAATCAGCCCCGAAATAAATTTCAGGGCTGAAAGCCGGGCG
>Ga0316611_1000539_pt1 | contig 12789 bp, 8 predicted proteins | sample MIS2016202_MG_FD_207675 | JGI IMG/M metagenome (GOLD analysis project Ga0316611, IMG submission 207675) | Microbial mat bacterial communities from Middle Island sinkhole, Lake Huron, Michigan, United States - MIS.2016.202 | ecosystem: Environmental > Aquatic > Freshwater > Lake > Sediment... | reverse complement strand
TTTTTTAAATGCTTTTAGTAAAAGTTATGGCGAAAAAGCATTGGAATTATGCCAGAAAGTTTATGTAACAAAAAATACATGGGACGAGGAAAGTGATGATGATTTAATGATGGCTTCATGGCATGGTGGAATGAGTATTGCCTATTCTCAAGTAGGTGTTGCACATGCTTTAAGTTATGGTTTGGGTTATTTATTAGGGACAAAACATGGTATTGGAAACTGTATTGTTTTCGATTATTTAGAAGAATTTTATCCTGAAGGTGTGAAAGAATTTAAATTTATGGTAGAAAAAAATGCCATTGAAATACCAAGAGGTGTTTGTGCAAAATTAACAGACGACCAATTTGAAACTATGATAAATGTATCAATAGGAATGGTTCCTTTATGGGAAAATGCCTTAGGGAAAAATTGGCAAGATATAATTACAAGAAAAAAACTTCGTGAGATGTATGAAAAAATGTAATTTTTTCTACCATATTTGTTTCTTCACAATATTGATAATGCAATTTTTTATTTATTCTATAAAGGAATAATATCTTGCTCCTAAAAGGTTTGGTTTTTCATTTTCAATAGAATGAAGAATACATTCATTTTTTGGTTTACAAATGCTTTCTGAAATAGATTTTATGTGCAACATGGTGTATTGTTCTATAGAAATTGGAAGAGAGTTTTCTAATTCTTCAAATAATTTTTGAGATTGAATTTTTTCTTTCCAATTTGATTGAATTTTCCCTTCAAAAACTTTTGATTTTGATCCGCTTCCATAAGCTAAAAATCCAAATGTAGCATTGTCAATATTTTCATTCTGTTTGTAGAAATAACATAATGTAGATAAAAAACCCATAAAAATTGAAGCAGTGTACATATTTCCTATGAGTGATGAGGCAAGTTCTGATGGTTTTATTTTTTCATCCACAAATTTTATATATGCTTCAGATTTTGAAATTTCTTTTGTGAATAAAACTTTGTCTACTGCCTTATCAAATTCCTTCAGTAAGTTTTCATCATCTAAAATATATAAATCTACAAACATTCTTCTTGCTTGAAAAGCATAAGGAAGGTGCATATTTACAGCTTTCCAATCTGAATATAAACTTTTTTTCTGTAATTGATTTTTCAGTGATATATAGGCTTTTTTTGTTCTATCAACATAACATTGGTTTGAATATTGACCATCGAAAACAGGTTGCTCCTTAAAAATTTCAATTTCATTTTCTTTAAAATCAATATGATTTTGAAGTTGCAATTCAGATTTAGAATAGATTCTTCGAGGTTTAAAAAAATCAAAAACCCCTTTTGTACTTATTCCAAAATGGGTATCAAAAGAAATAATGGCAGGATTTTTTCCAATTAACATCGCTACTGCTCCTGCACCTTGTGTATATTCACCTGTACTTTCTAAATCGTATTTTGCAATATCGGTACAAATAACAATTGCTTTTTTGTCAGGATGTATTCTTACAAAATCCAATGAAGTTTGTAAGGCATCTACACCAGAAATACAAGCAAATGTAAAATCCACTGCATCGCAATGTTCAAAAGTGTTTTCACCGTATTGTGACTCTAAAATTGAAAGCAAAAAACTTGCAATGGGTTTTGAAGCATCTACCCCACTTTCTGTTCCTACATATATTCGATGTATGTCTTTTGGAAGTAAATTTTCAGTTTTTATTAATTTTAAAACAGCATTTGCAGCAAATACTACTGCATCTTGATGTACATCGGCCATAGTCATTCGGATAAGTCCTAAACCTTTTTCTAATTTTTCAGGTTCTATATTTCTGGCTATCGCCAAATCTTTTATGGGAAGATGAATCTTTGGTAAATCAAATGAAAGAGCACTAATACCTACTTGCATATTACTATTTTAAAAATGTCAAAATTAGGGAAAAAATTAATTTTCCAATGAATTTTAGTTGATAAATAATTTATTTGTTTATAAACTTTGTAAAATTTGTTTTATTAAATCTTCCAATTGTATATTTGGGTCGTTTTGAATAATTTTATCAATATGTTTTTCAGTCATTTTTTTAGATATTCCTAACACTTCTAATGCCGATAATGCTTCATTTTTAATTGAATTATCAAAATGAGTATTGGCATGACTGGCTAGTTGTAATTCGGAAACTTTATCGCGTAAATCAATTATTATTCTTTGTGCGGTTTTCAGCCCGATACCTTTTACTTTCTGCAACAAACCACTGTTTCCACTTCCAATTGCATGGGCAATTTCTTCCAAACTCAAGGTGGAAAGCATCATCATAGCAGCTACGGGTCCTACCCCATTCACACTGATTAATAATTTAAAAAAGACTCTTTCTTCACTTGTAGAAAATCCAAAAAGTAAATGTGCATCTTCACGAATAATAAGTTCTGTAAGTACTTTTACGGTTTTCTCAGTTTGAAATTGTTTGAATGACATCAAACTTATTTGCGCTTTATACCCCACTCCATTGCAATTAATTACAATGAAGTTTGGGTTTATTTCGTCAATATTTCCTTGTATGAAAGTTATCATTTTCTATTTTTTCTATTCTGTGCATCAAGTACAGCAATAGTAGCTAAATTTACAATTTCTTCTACACTAGAACGCATTTGTAAAATATGAACAGGCTTATTCATTCCTAATAAAATGGGTCCAATTGTTTGAGCTGCACCAATTCCTCGTACAATTTTATATGAAATATTTGACGATTCTAAATTTGGAAAAATTAAAACATTTGCTGGTTTATTGCCTAATTTAGTAAAGGGAAATTCGCACAACATTTCTTCATTTATGGCAAAATCTGCCTGTATTTCACCATCAACTATAATTTCCGGATCGTGTTTATGTAGATATTGTACTGCTTTTGCCATTTTTTTTGAAGTTTCCGAACTTGCTGAAAAATTTTCAAAAGAAAGTAATGCTATTCTGGGTGTTACGCCTAATAATTTCACCACATGATTGGTGATTTTCGTGATTTTTACAATGTCTTCCCATGTGGGGTTTTGAATGATTGATGTATCTGCAAAGAATAATGGTTTTCCATCTCTTATGAGCATCATCATAGCAGAAACTTTTTGTACACCATCCGCTTTTCCAATGGTTTCTAAAATAGGTTTTAAAGTACTAGAATATCTTTTTGAAAACCCTGTTATTAAGCCATCTGCTTCGCCAGATTGTATCATCATAGGCCCGTAATAATCTCTTGATGTCATTAATCTTTGTGCTTGGTGTAGGGTCGTAATTCCTTTTCTTTGTCTTAATTTCCAAAATAATTTTGAGAATTTTTCTAATTTTTCTTTGTTTTTTTTATCATTTGGATCTTCGATGGGTAAATGAATATCCAAATCATATTGCTTTATTGTTTCTTGAATTTTTTCTCGATCCCCTAATAAAATTGGTTTGGCTATTCCTTCTTCACTTAAAATTTGTGCTGCTTTTAAGATATTTAATTCTTCTGCATTACTTAATACTATAGTTTTAGGATTGGAACGAGCCCGGCTTTGCATCATTCGGATTAGTTTATTGTCTTTGCCTAATCTGTCGAGTAATTCTTCTTCATATTTTGCCCAATCTTTTATTGGTTTTTGAGCCACACCTGATTCCATTGCGGCTTTTGCAACTGCCATAGACACTTTTGTAATTAAGCGAGCATCAAATGGTTTGGGTATTAAATAGTCTTTTCCAAAAGACATACTTTTCATGTTATATGCCATTAACACTAATTCAGGAACGGCTTCTTTGGTTAATTCAGCAATTGCATACACTGCTGCCAATTTCATTTCTTCGTTAATCTTGGTGGATTGTACATCTAATGCACCTCTAAAAATATACGGAAATCCTAATACATTATTTACTTGATTAGGAAAATCACTTCTTCCTGTAGCTAAAATAACATCCTTTCGGGTACGAATAGCTAAATCATAATCTATTTCAGGTGTTGGATTTGCCATTGCAAAAACGATCGGATTTTCATTCATCGTTAATAACATTTCCGCTGACATTACATCACCTTTTGATAATCCGATGAAAACATCGGAGCCATTTATGGCTTCTTCTAATGTATTTAAATCTGTTTTAGCGATAAATTCTAATTTTTCTTCGGTCAGTCCATCTCTTCTTTCATTTATAATTCCTTTGCTGTCACACATCAAAATATTTTCCAATTTGGCACCTAATTTCATATATAATTTGGTGCAGGCAATAGCTGCTGCTCCTGCGCCGTTTACTACAATTCTTACTTTGGAAATATCTTTTTTAGCTACTTCCAAAGCATTTATTAAAGCGGCAGATGAAATAATGGCTGTTCCGTGTTGATCGTCGTGCATTATGGGAATATCCAATTCTTCTTTCAGGCGTCTTTCAATAATGAAGGCTTCTGGTGCTTTGATATCTTCTAAATTTATCCCACCAAAAGTTGGAGCAATCGCTTTTACTATTTCTACAAATTTATCAGGATCTTTCTCATTTATTTCTATATCAAAAACATTAATGTCAGCAAAAATTTTAAATAATAATCCTTTACCTTCCATTACGGGTTTTGATGCTTCAGGGCCAATATCACCTAATCCTAAAACGGCTGTTCCATTTGAAATAACTGCAACTAAATTCCCTTTGGTTGTATATTTATATACGTTCTTTATATCTTTTTCTATCTCTAAACATGGCTCTGCAACGCCAGGTGAATAGGCTAATGCCAAATCTCTTTGTGTGGAATAGGGTTTTGTTGGAATTACCTCAATTTTTCCATTTGGTTTTGAACTATGATAATCTAATGCATCGTTTCGTGTACTATTTTTTTCCATTTTTTTTATTTAAGTGTAAAAATAACTATTTGTATTTTAAAAAAGTATAGTAAAACTCAAAAAAATATTTCATTTTTTAAGGCTATTTTCAATAATATATTGATTTGATTGATTTTATAATTTCAAATTCATACCTATATATTGTAAAAATTCTCTTCGTGTATTTGTATTATTTTTAAATGCACCAGATAGTTCCGCTGTGAGTGTAGAGCTGGAGGTATCTCGTATTCCTCTGGAATTAAGACATAGATGTTTTGCATCTATTACACAGGCAACATCTTCGGTTCCTACTGCTTTTTTCATAGATTGTACGATTTGCATGGTAAGGCGTTCCTGTACTTGGGGTCGGCGTGAATAATAATTTACGATTCTATTTATTTTAGATAAACCTATTACTTTTCCATTTGAAATATATGCCACATGTGCTTTTCCGATTATGGGTAAAAAATGATGTTCGCAGGTGGAATAAACTGTAATATCTTTTTCCACCAACATCTGGTTGTATTTATAATGATTCTGAAATGTAGAGGGTATCGGTTCATTTTCGGGTAATAAACCGCCAAATATTTCGTTCACAAACATTTTGGAAACTCTTTTTGGCGTATCTTTTAAACTGTCGTCATTCATATCTAATCCTAAGGTTTCCATAATAGCAAAAAAATGTTTTTCAATTTCTACTTGTTTTTCCGTAGGTGTTTTTTCAAAAGCATCATGTCGTAAGGGTGTAAATTCTCTGCTGCTAAAATGTTCGTTTTCTTGGCTGTCTTTATTAAATATATCTTCTGTCATTTTGGTTTTAGTTTATTTTGAAATAGTAAAATAAATTTAGAATCGCATTGTTAATTTCAAATTAAAAAATCTACCAGTAAGTCTATTGGGAACTGCTAAGCTGGTGCTTGAATTTACATCTCTAATCCATTGATTACTGATGGTATTTCTTATATTAAAAACATTAAAAATTTGTAAACCTAAAGTTAATTCCTTAAAATTTCTCCAAATACCTTCTGATGCTTTGTTTTTATCTTCATCTATAAAAGTATTACTTAAGCCCACATCAGCTCTTTTATAACTGGAAAGTGTGGTTTGATATGAATATGGATCTGCATAAAAAGGTGCTCCATTAGGTAATCCTGATGCATAAATTACATTAACGCTTGCTTTCATAGAAGGCAGAAATGGCATTTGATCTTGAAAAAATAATGAGGCTTTAAAACGTGGGTCTGTTGGTAATGGAATCCAGCCTTTATTGTCTATATTTTGTTCTGCTTTTGCGTAAGATAAAGAAAACCAAGATTCAATTCCCGGTACAAATTCTCCATTTAATCGAGTTTCTATTCCATAAACATGACCAATGGAATTATTTTCTGCTGTATATTTTACTCTTACATTATCTACAAAATAGGGAATTAAATCGTCCATTTTTTTGTAATATAGTTCCGTTGTAAGTTTAAATGGATTATCTCTTTCCAACATTTTAAATTCAAAATCATTTCCAAAAACAAAATGTATAGAACGTTGAGATTTTATATTCGGATTTAAAATTCCATCTAAATTTCTAATTTCTTTATAAAAAGGAGGTTGATAATACAATCCTGTTGCAAATCGGAATGTCATATCATATTTCCAATTAGGTTTTATAGCTAGCTGTATTCTAGGACTGATATTGGTTTCGTTATTATAATCCCAATTTGTAGCTCGAATTCCAGCATTCAATAAAATTTTATTGGAGCCCCATTCAAATTTACGATTGTATTGTATAAATCCATTAATTCTATTGGTTTTTAGATTAACTTTTGAATTGATATAGTAACTTAATTCTAAAGTTGTATTATCTAAACTTCCTCCCGGAATATATTCATTTCGTGGAATTGAATATCCTGTAGAATCTACTAATTGCCATTCATTCTGAGCATCTCTGATGTCTTCTGTTTGATATTTTAAACCAAAATCTAAACTGCTGTTTACGTTAAATTTATAGTTTGAATTTATTTGTGCTCCGGTAACCAAAATATCCAAATCATTTCGTGCATGATTTATTTGTCCACCACCATCAAATCCTCCAATAGCACCTCCTGTATCAGGATCAATTTCTTGAAGTAAATAACTTCCTGCTATATCAAAATATTCTTCTTCTATTGTGTGAAATGCAAATGCACTTGCTAAAATATCTAAATTTTTGGTAGGTTTATATCGCAAGGTAATACTTCCGTTTTCAGTATGAAATTTATCATTTTCATGTCCTCGATAATTCACTGATAATTTTATAGGTTGAGCCAATGTTCCAAATTCAGTTTCTTTAGATTTAGGTTGGTTTTCAAAATCATTTTGTGCGATATTTCCTAAAAATGACAAAGATAATTTTGGCGAAAATCGGTATTCTAAATAGGTTTGAATATCTCCATATACGGGATTAAAATCGGTATTTTCGTCTAATGTATTTAAAATTAAATTTGTATTTCTATATCTGGCACCTACAATAGCAGAAAATTTTTGGTTTTTGTTACCATATCCTAATGTAATTCCACCACCTAACATACTGGCTTCAATAAATGCTTCAAAACTTTTAGGTCTTTTATAATAAATATCTAAATATGAGGACATTTTATCCCCGTATTTTGCTTCGAATCCACCAGCGGAGAAATTTATAGAAGAAGTCATACTGGGGTTGATGATACTTAGACCTTCTTGTTGTCCACTTCGAACCAGCTGTGGTCTATATACTTCAATACCATTTATATATACCAAATTTTCATCATAATTTCCTCCGCGAACTGTGTATTGGGAAGAAAGTTCGTTGTAATTGCTAACTCCTGGAAAGGATTTTAGAATATCTTCCACTCCACCAGTTAAAGAGGGTCCTACAACGGCTTTTAAAGGAGATATTTCTACAGAAGTTAAATCGGATTTTTTAGACTTCTTTTGAAAAATTATTTCTTTTAAAACTGAAGGATTTGGTTTTAAAATAACCATAATATCTTTTTGAGAGGAAGAAATTTCTTTGCTAAAGCTATTAAATTCTGCAGCTGAAATAACAATTCTTGTTTCATTTTCAGGAATTATAATTTGAAATTTTCCACTTGAATTTGAATATACTTTCTGGTTTCCAGATGTTATTTCTGCTTTATTAACAGGATAATTATCTTCATCAAATACTGTTCCTGTAAGGATTTTCTCCTGACTGAAACCTATCAAAATAGAGAAAAAAGTTAAAAAAGATACTGCCTTATATTTTGATAAAATCATATTGTAAATTAAAATTCAAATGTAACTTAAATATTTCAAACGCAAAAAAACATTTTTTCTTTTTATTTCAATTTAAAAAACAGAATTATATTGAACATTTTTATACATTTGTAAAAGAAAGACTTTAAAAAAAAATAACTTTAACTAATGAAAGGAATTATACGGTTTATTTTTGTATTAATTGCCCTTGCACTTATTTTAATAGCAATTATTCCAATGTTTTTACCAAAAAATATGGAAGTTATAATAACCAAAACTATTAATGCACCTATACATGTAGTATATGATGAAGTGAATAATATACGGAAACAAACATCTTGGAATGCTTGGTTAAAACAAGATTCAGTAGTAAATATAACTTATTTTTCGCCTTATGTAGGGAAAGATGCTGCATATAAATGGGAAAGTAAAGACTCAAAAATTGGTAATGGCGAGATGAAAATTACACATTCTGTAAAAGATAAAATTGTGCAGTATCAGTATTTTTTTGAAGGAGAATCTCAAGCTAGTATTTCCAAAATATCATTTAAAAAACTATCTGAAAATAAAACTGAAGTAAAAAATACTTTTATAGGTGGAAAATCTGCTTATTTCGAGCGGTATTTTAATATTATTTCATCAGGAACAGTAGAAAAATATATAGATAATAGTTTGAATTTATTAAATGACAAATTGGCTACTGTAAAATATACTGCAAGTGCAAAAAATATAAAGCCAAATGAAATAGTAAAAGAATTTTATTCTGAAAAAAAAATATTGGCTATTTCGGTTGAAAGTAGTTTGGATTCTAAAGCCATAATGAAAGCAGTAAAAGATGCTTCAAAATCATTAGAAAATTTTTATCGATCTAAATTAAAAATAAATCCTACAGATATGGGAAGCCTAATTATTTACTATGAAAATTGGGATGAAACAAATAAAACTACAAAATTCTTAGTTGGGTATCCTATTGAGGTTATAGTAGAAATAATACCTGAAAATATGCAAATTCGGGTAATAAATGAGGGTAATGTTTTGAAAACTTTATTTGTAGGAAAAGCCTTTGATACAAAAGAAGTATATGAAAAATTAATTAATTATGCCCAATCCAAAAACTTAGAAATAGGAAACGCATGGGAAGAATACAATAAAATACCTACTGAAAAAGATACTACACAAGTGTTTATTTATCATGTGATAAAAAATTAAATTTTCAATTTTAGTAGAAAAAAAAAACTTTAAAAATATGTAATATCATTACTATTTGAAAAAACCATAAACATATTTTTTATATTTTTGCAAAAAAATTACAATTAATTTAAAAAAAACATTCAAAAAATGTAAGAATAATTGCAATAAATATACTAAAATAAAAAATAATCTAAATAAAAAATAAAATGTCAAATTTAATTTCTGATAGAATAAATAATATGAGTTACTCGAAAACCTTTGTAATGTCTAACAAAGCAAGAGAACTAAAAGCACAAGGTGTAGATGTAATAACATTGACATTAGGTGAGCCAGATTTTGAAATTCCTGAATTCATAAAACAAGCTGCCATACAAGCAATTAACGACGGTTACAATTCATACAGTCCTGTTCCTGGTTTTTTAGAATTACGAAAAGCCATTGCACATAAATTTAAAAGAGATAATAACTTAACCTATCAAAACGATGAAATTGTGGTATCAACAGGTGGAAAGCAATCGATAATGAATGTGCTTTTTTCTGTTGTAAATGAGGGAGATGAAGTAATAATACCTGCACCTTATTGGGTGAGTTATGTAGAAATGGTGAAAATTGCAGGTGGCGAAAGCGTAATTATAGAAACAGGTATTGACAATGAATTTAAAATGACTGCGGAACAGTTGGAAAAAGCAATCACACCTAAAACAAAAGCATTGTTATACAGCTCACCTTGCAATCCTTCAGGAAGTGTTTATAATAAAGAAGAGCTACAAGAAATTGCCAAAGTAATAGCCAAATATCCTCAAATAACCATTATTTCAGATGAAATTTATGAATATATGAATTATGAAGGGAAACATGAAAGTATTGGTCAATTTCCTGAGGTATTCAACCAAACAGCAACTATAAACGGTATGTCTAAAGCATTTGCCATGACAGGCTGGAGATTGGGTTATATGGGAGCTCCGAAATGGCTTGCAGATGCTTGCGATAAAATACAAGGACAAATTACATCTGGAACCAATTGTATTACACAAATATGTTCGATTCCAGGATTAATGGCTGAACCAAAAGTAATTGATTATATGATAGATGCTTTTAAAGAAAGAAGAGAAATTGTTTACAATTTAATGAAAGAAATTCCTGGTTTTAAGGCGAATAAACCAAAAGGTGCTTTCTATTTTTTTCCAGATATTTCTTATTATTTTGGAAAAGAAGTTGCAGGAATGAAAATAAATGATGCGGATGATTTTGCTATGCTATTATTAGAAAAAGCACATGTTGGAACAGTAGGTGGAGTGTCTTTTGGTGATCCTGCTTGTGTACGTTTTTCCTATGCTGCTGCAGAAAAAGATTTGATTGAAGCCATGCGAAGAATTAAAGAATTATTGAAAGACTATTAAATAATTCATCACAGCTCTCCGAAAGTATTATTTAATTGTTGCCTTTTTTCTTTTTAAGTTTTTTCTTTAAAAGAAATTCCGTTTGAAACAAGGTTTTGTTTTGGCTAAAATATTTTTTTTTTGAAATGAATTCTAAGGCACTTTAAGAAATCAATCTTTTATATAGTTGTAATTTATTTTTATAATTAATTACACCAAAATAACATCTAATCAAAATAAAAAATGTATAAAAATTTTCCTAAACCAGAAGAATATAGCGAATATAATGAATTGTATGTAAAAGATTTACATGATTTATCATTAAGAAAAGCCTTACGCTTGAAAGAAAAAGTAACCAAAAGAATATTACATGGTGTACCAAAACAAAAATGGGATTTTGCATATGCTGATGGAAAATGGACTGTAAAAGAAGTTTTGCAACATATTATAGATTCCGAAAGAGTATTTATGTATCGAGCGCTTCATGTTTTGAGAAACGACCCTAATTCCTATTTTTCATTTGATGAAAATGCCTATGCAGATGAAGCAAAAAATATAAATAGAAGTAGTAAATCTTTGCTAAAAGAATATATTGCTTTAACAAAATCTACCTATCATTTTTTTGAAAATTTAGAGGAAAAACAACTTCAAAAATCTGGAGAATTAATAGGAAAAAAAGCAACTATTCGTGCTTTGGGTTATATACTTTCTGGGCATGCGATACATCATTGTAAAGTAATAAAAGAAAGATATCTGTAAGGAAATTAGCTAATCTTTACCCCCAATTCCTTCAACTGCTCATCCGAAATTACGCTCGGTGCGTCTATCATCACATCTCTTCCTGAATTATTTTTTGGGAAAGCAATGTAATCTCTTATTGTTTCTGAGCCGTCTAAAATGGATACAAATCGGTCGAAACCAAAAGCTATTCCTGCATGAGGTGGCGCTCCGTATTTAAAGGCATTCATCAAAAATCCAAATTGAGCTTCGGCTTCTTCTGGCGAAAATCCTAATAAAGAAAACATTTGGCTTTGTAAATCTCGGTCGAAAATCCGTACCGAACCACCGCCAATTTCATTTCCATTTAATACCAAATCGTAGGCATTGGCTCTGGCTTTTCCCGCTTCGGTTTTCAACAAATGAATATCTTCGGGTTTGGGCGATGTAAACGGATGATGCATGGCGTGGTAGCGTTGGGTTTCTTCGTCCCATTCCAATAAAGGAAAATCTACCACCCAAAGTGGAGCAAATTCATTGGGATTTCGTAAGCCCAATTTCTCTGCAATAGCCATTCTTAATGCTGAAAGTTGGGTTCGGGTTTTATGTTCTTCTCCTGCCATTATCAATAGTAAATCTCCTGCCTTAGCATTTAATGTTGAAGCCCAAATTTTTAAATCATCTTCGTTGAAAAATTTATTTACAGAAGAAGTCAACGTTCCATCGGTATTATATTTTACCCAAATCAAACCTGTAGCTCCAATTTGAGGACGCTTTACAAAATCTACCCATTCATCAATTTGTTTTCTGGTCCAATCGGCACAATTTTCAATATTTATTCCTACAACTAATTCAGCTGAGTCGAAAATGGGAAAATTTTTTCCTTTTGCACTATCATTTAATTCTACAAATTTCATATCGAAACGAATATCTGGCTTGTCGTTTCCATACGTTTTCATAGCCTCTTCATAGGTCATTCTTGGGAAAGAATCAAATTCCAAACCTTTCAATTCTTTCAAAATAAATTTTGTTAGGCCTTCAAAAGTAGCAATAATATCTTCTTGCTCTACAAAAGCCATTTCACAATCTATTTGCGTAAATTCTGGTTGTCTATCAGCCCGCAAATCTTCATCACGAAAGCATTTCACAATCTGAAAATATTTATCCAGACCGCCTACCATTAAAAGTTGTTTGAATGTTTGAGGAGATTGCGGCAAAGCATAAAACTCCCCTTGATTCATTCTACTGGGAACCACAAAATCTCTGGCTCCTTCAGGGGTAGATTTTATTAAAACAGGTGTTTCAACTTCTACAAAATCTTGTTCGGAAAGATATTTACGAACCATTTGTGCAACTTTGGAACGAAAGATTAATTTTTCTTTCACAGGATTTCTTCTGATGTCTAAATATCTGTATTTCATTCTTATTTCTTCGCCTCCATCTGTCTCATTTTCTATTGTAAAAGGAGGCGTCAATGAAGAATTTAGGATGT
>Ga0316611_1000538_pt1 | contig 12793 bp, 12 predicted proteins | sample MIS2016202_MG_FD_207675 | JGI IMG/M metagenome (GOLD analysis project Ga0316611, IMG submission 207675) | Microbial mat bacterial communities from Middle Island sinkhole, Lake Huron, Michigan, United States - MIS.2016.202 | ecosystem: Environmental > Aquatic > Freshwater > Lake > Sediment... | reverse complement strand
CTTTTGTGCAAAGGAATTTGTTATGGAGATGTAACTCTAAAACGCTATTATTCAGGTAGTAAACATCATTATTTGTCTGTACCCGTTACGGGAGTTCCTACCTCAACATTTGGCGCATTAGGGGCACCTAGTGTTTACAATTTTTTTAATTTTTCAGAACCAATTGATCACACTCCGGATCCTACCACTATGGCAGAGTTGGGCGATGGTTGGATTAGAGTAGGTACTGCTGGTTTTGCTCATGGAAATTTGGAAGTAGGTAAAGGGTATGTAGAATATGATTTATCCAACAAAACGTTAACTTTCTCAGGAGCTATAACCAACAACCCAGTATCGTTGCCACTTAGTTTTACTCCCAACGATGGAATAACCTACGATGGACACTGTTTGGTAGGTAACCCCTATACGGCACCACTCGATTGGAATTCGCCTACTATTGTCAAAACCAATATAGACAATTCTATTTATTTTTACGATGGGACTCAATATGCTTCATGGAATGGTACATTTGGTACAAACTTTGGAACACAATATATACCTGCTATGCAAGGTTTTTTTGTACATGCCAACGGTGGAAGTCCTGTACTAACAGTAAGCACAAAAGATTTGGTAACCAATACACAAAACTATTGGAAATCTGCACAAGCTACCAATGGCTTCGTAAGAATCAAAGCCCTTAACAATGTTTATGCAGACGATGCTGTTGTCTATTTCAATCCTAACGGTACAGCTGCATTTGATGCCACAGGAAATGATGCAGATGCTTTAAAGAATTTTGGTGGAACTTCTGCAGTTCCAAACATTTATTCAGTTTTAAGCGACAATACTACGTTGGTATCTATCAATTCATTGCCCTTGATTGACCAGGTTTACTCTGTAAATATTGGTTTTAAATGCGATGCAGGTATGTTTTCCTTTAATCTTTCCGAAAACACTTTTCCGGCAGGTGCAGAAATCAAATTGGTTGATTTTGTAGATGGAAATACTATTAATTTTGCACAACAAAAAATGTACACCTTCAACCATACCGGAGGACAAATAAACAATAGATTTAGGCTTACGTTTCGTATTATACCTACTTCTAACGAAAAATTGTTGAACAGCCAAACCACAATTTCGTTTGCTCAACATGACAATATTGCCATCTTTAAATCTGAAAATTTCGATTTCAAGAATTCAACATTTGAATGTTATGATATGCTTGGCAAACAATTGGTTTACAATATGTTGAATGTCAATTCTAATCAACTTGAAGTTTCGCTCAAAGCACCAACAGGTATCTACATCGCACGTTTTACCAATGGTGACAAGGTACAAAAGAAGCGTTTTTATTTCAAATAATATTTTCTAAAAAAGCCGGAATAATTTCCGGCTTTTTTAGTACTACAAAGCCATGAAAATTTATCAGTTAGTTTACAAACAAAATATTAGGGTTGATATTCAAACCGTATGGAGTTTCTTTAGTAATCCAAGCAACCTAAAAAATATCACACCACCTTCTATGGGGTTCGACATAGTTTTTGCAAAACCGGAGGAAATGTACGATGGGCAAATCATTGTTTATAAAGTATCTCCTCTGTTAGGTATCAAAATGACTTGGGTAACAGAAATATCTCATGTAAACAATCCTCATTATTTTGTAGACGAACAACGGATTGGTCCTTATGCTTTTTGGTATCATGAACATTTTTTTAATACCATCGAAAACGGTACAGAAATCATTGACAAAATTCACTACGGAATTCCAATGGGGTTGGTAGGACAATTGATGAATCCTCTGATGGTAAAGCCCAAATTAAAAACAATTTTTGATTATAGAAAACAAAGAATTTCGGAGATTTTCGGTTCATTTTGATTTTATTCAACGATTTTGATTTATTAATTATTTTTGATGCCCAATATAAAAAAAACAAAAAGTTTACTATGTTTCCAAAAATTTATACATTTGTAACATTATCAATTCAATAGATTTGTTGTATTTTTTGAAAATCAAGAAAATGAGATATTATTATTTTGTGTCCATGTTTATTATGTTAGTCGCTTGTCAATCTACTACCGAAAAATCAGTGATAGTGGACGATTCCGATGTTGTGAAAATGAAACAAGAGCTGGAAGAAGAGACTCGCAGATTATCTCAACTACAAGATACTACAGCATTGTTGGACAATGAGTTGAAAGGTGAATTACCCACCAATACCACAGCAACAGATGCCAGTGTAAAATTGATAGATGATTGTGAAAAAAAACTTTCTAAAGTCAACAAACATTATCAAGACGAGAAGGATTATTGGATTGCCGGAGATTTTGTTGGATACATCTACAATGAACAATTAGTAAAGCTAGTCGATGATTTTTCAGATGAAGGATACAGTACGCACATTACTTACTATTTCAAGAAAAATATTTTGTATTACGCATTTGTAATCAACGAGGATCAAGAAGGCAACATCGATCATCGCAAATTGTATTTCAAAGATGATTTGATTTACGAAGCACTTTTTCGCACTCAAAATATGGCAGATGGTGGAAATATCAATACCAAGTCCTTTGGAAAAGATTCAGAATTGTTTAAAGAATTGAAAACTCGTAATCAATTGTATATCAGCATGAAAAACGAAGCTTTGAAATATTGGGGAAAGTAGAAAAGATGTAACAAAAAAGATTCATGAAGTAGCGATTCTTGAATATTGAAAATAAAAAAACCTATCAGAGGCAGTGATAGGTTAAAAAAGGAAATGTATTATTCTCGTTGGGCAAATTTTTGAGAAACCTGAAATCCTAATGTGCCTAAAACCATCCCCACACTTTCCCAAGTCGGTTCCCAGCGTCCCTCTGTAAATACCGCAGTCATCCAATCTGCAATCGTACCTAACAATACCAAAAGGGCAAGTACTCTCGGACTGGAAACCAAATTAGTTTTCTTGTCCTTGATAAAATCAAGAATTTTATAATCACTTGGTATTTTCAGTTGGGGTAGTTTCATCTGTGGTGGGTGTTTCAGTGGTTTGATGATCTTCTTTAGGTTTTTTCTCCGCAAATTTTTGAGTAACTTTGAATCCAAGTACACCAATAACCAGTGAAATAGTTTGAACGGTGGGATCCCATTTTGCTGCCGGAGTAGCAAATACTGCGTGCATCCAGTCAACCAAAGCTGCTGCTACAATCAAAAACGAAAATAAACGAGAACTACTAAACATGCCATTGTTTTCTTGAAAAAACTCATATATTCTCCAACCTTTTTTGGGTTGATTCATCATTGGGGTATCCATTCTTTTAGCCATATTTTTAATTTTTAAAGTATTTTGCAAAAATAAAATTATTTTGGTTTTGCTGGCACATCTTTTTGGCGAAAAAACAAAAAAAATGTTAATTTTGAATTCCCCCACCCAATCACCATTCCCAACAATGCCCCACCAAATATATCTCCCGGATAATGTACCCCAAGATAAATTCTTGTATAAGAAACAATTATACACCAAGAAAATAGGATTATCCAAAATTTTCGATTCTTGAAAATTAAACTTAAAAATGTAGCAATTGCAAAAGTATTGGCAGCATGAGAAGATACAAATCCCCAGTTTCCACCACGATAATCTCGTACAAGATGCACCATTCCTGTCAACTCGGGTTCATGAGAGGGACGTAATCGCTGAAAAACATTTTTGAACAAATGAACAGATAATTGATCGGCCAAGAGTACGCACAATGCGATTCCAAGGAGAATAAAAAACATTTTTTTTAATCCAAAATGCTTATAAATGGCGTAAAAAATGTAAATGTAAAGCGGAATCCAAACTAAATTTCGCGACATTTCCCACATGATAATATCGACCGCCGGATGATGCAACGCATTGAAAAACAAGAAAATGTTTTTGTCTAAATCAAGTAAAGTTTCCATACAAAAGAGGATAAAAAAATAATTTGACAAATTTATTAACAATTTTATTGACAATGTGTATTGTATTTCAAAAAAGTTTTGTACTTTTGCAGTCCGCAAATTTGGGCGAAAACTAAGGATTTTAAACATTTAAATTCAGCAGGACAAGTGAACACACTAAGTTACAAGACAGTATCTGCCAACAAACAAACAGTTACCCGTAAGTGGTATTTGGTAGATGCTGAAGATGCTATACTAGGACGTATGGCATCGCGTATAGCCATGATTTTGCGCGGAAAACACAAACCATCTTTTACTCCTCACGTTGACTGTGGAGACTACGTAGTAGTCGTAAACGCAGCCAAAGCAAGGTTGACAGGAAAAAAATGGTCTGACCGCGTACATTTCTCGCACTCTGGCTATCCCGGTGGTCAAAAATTGACTACTCCGGCACAATTGAGAGCGAAACACCCCGAACGCTTAATAGAATATGCTGTTCGACGTATGCTACCCAAAAACAAATTGGGGGACAAAATTTACAAAAAATTGCGTGTGAGCGCAGGTTTAGAGCATGAATACGAGGCTCAAAAACCCGAGAAAATCGATTTGAACACGATAAAATAACCTTCTAGAATGGAAAAAATAAACACCGTAGGAAGACGCAAATCAGCTATAGCTCGCGTGTACCTGACCGAAGGAACCGGAAAAGTAACCGTAAACAAAAAGGACGTAAATACTTATTTTACTGTGCCTATGTTGCAATACAAAGTATTTCAACCATTTAACATCATTGAGCAAATGGGAAAATACGATGTATATGCTAATATTGACGGTGGTGGAATATCCGGTCAAGCATCTGCGTTGCAGTTGGGGATAGCTCGTGCACTTTGCAAACTAAATATTGAATTCAGACCACCTCTCAAAGCACAAAAAATGCTTACCCGCGACCCTCGCGAAGTGGAAAGAAAAAAATATGGACGTTCAAAGGCGAGAAAACGCTTTCAGTTCTCCAAACGTTAACAGAACTGACGGTATATCGCTATTGCGTATCAGTTTAGTATCTAAACTTACGAGATCGTATCTGTGGGTACGCTACTCGCTAGTTGCCTGATTATCAGGGAAAAAGAAAGTAAACAACCTTTAAAAAAAAATTAATGTCACGTACAACATTTCAAGAATTATTAGATGCCGGTGCACATTTCGGACACTTGCGTCGCAAGTGGAATCCTCAGATGGCTCCCTACATTTTCATGGAGCGTAATGGTATTCACATCATTGACCTGCACAAAACCATTGCAAAAATAGAGGAATCGGCACAAGCAATCAAACAAATTGCAAAATCAGGTCGCAAGATTCTTTTTGTAGCAACCAAAAAACAAGCCAAATCTATTGTTGAAGATGCTGCAAAAACTATCAATATGCCTTACATCACCGAGCGTTGGTCGGGTGGTATGCTTACCAACTTTCCTACGATTCGCAAGGCTATCAAACGAATGACTACCATCGACAAACTTACCAAGGACGGTACCTACGATCACTTGTCCAAACGCGAAAAACTTCAAGTAGCCCGTACCCGTGCTAAGTTGGAAAAAAACTTAGGTAGTATCGCTGAAATGTCTAAACTTCCCGCTGCTTTGTTCGTAGTGGACGTTTTAAAAGAACGTATCGCTGTGGAAGAAGCCAAGAGATTGCACATCCCAGTTTTTGCTATTGTGGATACAAATTCGGATCCTAATATTGATTTTGTAATTCCAGCAAACGACGATGCCACCAAATCTATACAATTGATTGTTAACCTTATAGCTGAGGCTGTAAAAGAAGGTTTGGGTGAACGCTCAGTGGACAAAGAAAAAGACAAAGAAGCCTCGAAAGACAAAAACGAAAGTGGAGATAACAAAAACAAACGTGGTCGCCGCAAAGACAGAGGTCCACGTAGAGATGACAGAAACCCTTCAACCGACAAAGACGATTCCGAAGAATAACATAAATATTCGCCCATATTTCTTATAATTGCGGAATTTTCAAATTTAAAAAACCTTGAAGGGCGAACTTTTTGTATCCCTTTGAGGTTTTTTGTTTCAAAAAAATATTGACATTTCAATTTTAAAATTTAATAACTATCATGGCAGAAATAAAAGCATCAGATGTAGCTAAATTAAGACAAGCTACTGGAGCAGGTATGATGGACTGCAAACAAGCACTTACAGAATCTAATGGTGATTTTGAAGCGGCAATTGACTTTTTGCGTAAAAAAGGACAAAAAGTTGCCAGTAAACGTGCAGACAGAGACGCAACCGAAGGTTGTGTGATAGCAAAAATAGCTGACGACAAAAAAAACGGAGTTATCGTAACATTGAATTGCGAAACTGATTTTGTTGCAATCAATGCCGACTTTGTAAAACTTACTGAGTCTTTCGCTCAAATTGCCTTGCAAAACAAACCCGCTAATTTAGAAGCATTATTGGCTTTGAAAACCGCTGCCGGTATTACCATTGCGGAAGAAGTAATGAATCAAAATGGCGTAATAGGTGAAAAAATAGCGTTGTCGTTTTACGGTTGCATCGATGCAGCATTCGTTTGTTCATACATACACCCTGGCAACAAATTGGGTGCATTGGTAGGTTTCAACAAAGATATCGATCCATTGGTTGGAAAAAACATTGCTATGCAAATTGCAGCTTCCAAACCCGTAGCTTTGGACAAAGACCAAGTTCCACAAGAATTGATCAACAAAGAAATTGAAATTGGCAAAGAATTGGCAATCAACGAAGGCAAACCGGCTGAAATGGCTGAAAAAATTGCCATGGGACGTTTGAACAAATACTTCCAAGAAAGTACTTTGTTGAACCAAGAATACATCATGGACACCAAAAAATCGGTACGTCAATATTTGCAAGAAGTACAAAAAGATTTGACCGTAGTAGATTTCAAATTGCAAAACCTCGGTTAATAATTTCTTTCCTGCCACAAAAAAAGCCCCTCCGATATCGGAAGGGCTTTTTTTTTGCTCAAATTCAAAAAATTATTAGGTTGAAGCTGGTTTTGATATGTTTTTTTCAATCAAACAGCTAAATACAAAATTGTAAATTTAGGAAGCCGTTTCAGGTTTATCACCTTCACTGATTACAATGATTTCGTCTTCGTGCTGAAAACATCGCAGTTCAGTTCTGTTTTGAGGGTTGATAAACATTCCATAGTTTTTAGCAATATTTTCTCTTTGGTTTGCAATTCTATACCCAATAGCTATTTGGTTTCTGCTCAATGCAATTTTTTGCAAATCATCGAAGGTATATTCTTTGTTGAAATCAGTGAGGTAATCTCGTAAATCTTTTAAATAAATCTCACAGCCATTAGAGTCGAATAATTCTTCGTATATATCCAGAAGTTTGGGTTGTTCAGACAATTGAGCCATCATAGAGCAGATGATAGTGTCGCTGATGATATAGTCGCAAACATGGGTAGATTCCACAATTTTTCGGTTTCTATCATCGTATATTTCTGCTACAATGGCAACGTCTTTATTTACTTCCTTCAATTTGTTTTTTATTGTACTTAAATGTAAAAGTGTCAATATGGTTTTTGCATCTTTCAGTTGTACATTGGTTTCATTGCCGTAACCCAAAACAATAATACTCTCAAAATCATAGACATTGAGTTTTTCTAATTCATCAAAATCTGTAGAATCTCCTTTTTGTGGTTGTATGTCAATATTTGGAAATTGCTTTGTGTTAATTTTAGGTGGATTATCTGCTAAAATTTTAATAGTAGAATTTGGATTCAAATAATCCTTCAACTCTTTTATTATTGATTTTCCTTTTTCATTCCACCCCAAAAACAATACTTTATTTTTGGAATTACCCTGATTTTTAACGGTAATACAATCTACATCAAAGGGTTCAATGATTTTTTTTACAGATATCTCCGCAAAATCGTCTTCTTGTAGCATAACGAAATAATCATTTTCTTTTATATAATGTTGATGCGTATTTTTATTCAACGGGTTTAAGTAAGTTTTTCGTACGTCTTTTGTTTCTTCTTCTCTTAGTTTATCTATATCATCATTTGGGATAATTCCTATCAATATTCCATTGTCACAATTCATGACAGCAGTAGTAAATTTTTGTCCTACCAACGATTTTGGAGCTTTGTTTATATAGATTTCATTGGTTTCAAAATTTAGCAATTCGGTAAGAACCAAACTGTAACCTGATTGTCTGCTGGTTTGAGCTGTTATTTTTGCTAACCATTTTTTACTAGGAATATAAATATCTTCGAATTCGGTTGGTTTTTGAAGAATTGCTTTTATGTTTTCCATATTGTACAATTCAGATATCAAGTGAATCTTCCTTTGTTTGTAATCATTTTTTTTCTGCAAACGGGGATTTATAGGATTACTATCATCAAGAGTGTATTGAATTTTTGCTTCTAAATCAGCTTTATTGTGAGTTTTTATTCTACTATCTATCGCTAGAACACATTTTATTACAGTTGCATCAGATATTTTGTGTTCGTTTTCCGATAAGTTATCTTTGGATGGAGACGAGTCTGCTATGTCAAACGAAGAATAACCATCTTCGTGTATAGGCATGATAATGATTGACTTAGCATGTTCCGGTTTCACGATAGCCAACTCATCCAAATCAATAATTGACCCCGATCTGCAGATGATTTCTGTGCGATTGTTAAATCCGGATTTGTTCATGTAAACTTCTTTAAATAGGTTTTTCTGGTCAACTTTCATTTTTATTTCGTCTTCCATTTCTATTTTGTCTTTTGGAGCAAGTATTACTATCTTTTTATTTTTATGATTGGCATTAGCAAGTACCAATTCCGACAAAACTTTGAAAATCGTTGGATTCCATCCCAAAATGAGTGTGTATGAACCTTCTTTTTCAAAAAGCTCAGCCTTTCCTTTCCTAATTTCTACAAAAAACTCATCGAGTCCATTGGTTAGCACACCAATCAAGGCACTGAAAATAAAAACTCCAATCAATGTAAGCAACAATGCAATGATTCTGTATCCCCAAATTGCATCCCCTTGTATAGCTCCCGTATCTATGGTGTGCAAAAAACTTTGCCAAAATGCTTCAATAAAATTAAAGTCTTTGCTGTCGTGTGTGGGTACTACATCGGTGATTATCAATACCAAACCAAAAAATACCGAAACTATCACAGTGATGACTGTCAATAGTCCAATTATAGAAACTGTTCCTTTGGTTATGAATTTTTCTAACCAGTATCGTTTTCTTTTTAACCAAAGTTTTATCATTACAATTTGAATTTAATGTTAACAAAATATTCTGCAAATATAAATAGTTTTTGATTTATTGCTAAATATTTTTCAAAATTAATGCTAAAAAAGATTAAGTTTAATTTTTATTTAAACAAACAGTCTAAATTATATCATATTACACATATTTATTAAATTCATTTTTACCCAAATTATATATTTCATTCATTTTTAATTGTTTACCAATTAACGAATTGATTTTTTTAAAAAATATAATTACTCAAGATTAATGAGATTTCTAATATTTTTTTGTAAAACAATACAAATTACATATCTTTGCAACACAGAATACAGTGGTTTCTATGTGTAAAACCTTATGATTGTAGATGTGTTGGATAAAATATGTCTTTTTGTGTATTTATTAGTAAGGTTCTGATTTATAAATGAAAAAACTTAATCATTATGTATCAGTTGATAGACGGTAAAAAAATTGCAGACCAAGTAAAACAGGAAATTTCCACTGAAGTGAAACTGCGTATAAGTCTTGGCAAAAAACAACCGCATTTGGCTGCGATTTTGGTAGGAAACGATGGGGGCAGTGAAACTTATGTAGCCCACAAAATATCATCTTGCGAGCAAGTTGGGTTCAAATCTACACTGATACGTTTGCCGGAAACTGTAACTGAACAAGAACTGTTGTTGGAAATTGAAAAACTAAATAGCGATGCCGATGTTGATGGTTTTATAGTTCAACTGCCGCTACCCAAACATATCAACGAAGAAAAAATACTACAAACTGTTCTCCCTCAAAAAGATGTGGACGGATTTCACCCTGAGAATGTGGGCAAAATGGTGGTAAACCTCCCTTCGTTTTTACCTGCCACTCCGATGGGAATCTTAGAGTTGATAAAGCGTTATCAAATACCAACTGAAGGCAAACATGTAGTAGTACTCGGTCGCAGCAATATTGTGGGCAAACCTGTATCCATTTTGCTCTCCAGAAAAGGTTATCCGGGTGATGCCACTGTTACTGTATGTCACAGCAAAACTACTGATATACAATCATATACATTGACTGCCGACATTATCATAGTTGCCCTTGGTTCTCCTGAATTTCTGAAAGCCGATATGGTAAAACAAGGAGCTGTAGTGATAGATGTAGGAACAACGAGAATAAAATCTAACCAAACCAAAAGCGGTTGGAAACTCAAAGGAGATGTAGCATTCGATGAGGTAGCTCCCAAATGTAGCTTTATAACACCTGTACCGGGTGGCGTAGGTCCCATGACCATAGTTTCGTTGCTCAAAAATACGTTGTTGGCTGCCGAAAAAAAATAGATTTATTTGCCCAATTAAAAAACATTATCAAAAATTGATATTTGATATTAACATATAAACTATATTTCTTCAAAATAATCACTATCTGTTTTTTTCTGCTCGTAAATACAAAAAATTACTTGCAAAATATTTGCTTCTTTGGTTTGAATCTTCTAATAATTTGATTTCAGAATGAAATTGAGTGAAAAAAATGACGTTTCTTGATTAACCCAGATTATTCATTAAAATAAGGTTCTCAAGGGGGTATCATTCTGGTTACTAAGGTTATAACGTAAAGAAATAAGGTTTATAAATTTTAAGAAAACCTTATTTTCGATGTAACCTTAGTAATCTAATAATCAACACAATACCCAAACCTTATTTACCTTATGAAATATTTTGGGATTAGTACATTTTTCTCTCATTTTGATTTATACATCTTTTAGTTTTATATGAATAAAAAAAGTTATACTTTTGTGAAAAATTAATTAAAATGCAGCACGTAGTCGCCAAGAAAAGATTTGGTCAACATTTTCTGAAAAATGAAGGAATCGCAAATAAAATTTCAGAATCTATTGATATTCAAAGTATTAAAAATCCTCTTACCAAAGTTTTGGAAATAGGACCTGGTACAGGTATCCTTACTAAACAGTTAATGAAACGCAAAGATATCGATTTGTATTTGATCGAAGTCGACAACCAATCGGTAGCCTATCTCGAGGAAAATTACAAGGAAATGATGCCGCACTTGTTTCACGAAGATTTTTTGAAGTTTGATATCACCAAAATGGGAAATGAACCGTGGATAATCGTAGGAAATTTTCCCTACAATATTTCAACAGAAATATTATTCCGAGTATTGGAAAACAAGGATTTGATACCTCAACTGGTAGGAATGTTTCAGAAAGAAGTAGGCGAACGAGTAGCTGCACCTCCGGGTAGCAAAACTTATGGTATAGTATCGGTACTGATACAAGCTTATTTTGATGTTGAGTATTTATTTACAGTAGAGCCTAACGAATTTGTGCCACCTCCCAAAGTAAGATCGGGAGTGATAAGACTGAAAAGAAATGAAAATAAACAATTAAAAATAGATTACAAGACTTTTTCGCGAATAGTAAAATTAGCGTTCAATCAAAGACGCAAAACATTAAGAAATTCGTTGAAATCGCTGATAAACAATACTATATCTGACCAAAAAATATTTGATTTACGACCAGAGCAGTTGAGTGTAGAGGCATTTGAGCATTTAGCATTACAGATTTCACAAATACCAAACAACATTAAGATTTTGAATAAAGATGAATAACAATTTGCCCATATTTGTGCGTCAATTGTACGAGGAATATCAGACCAACAAAAAGGACTGGACAGAGCGTAAACGTCTGGAACTCATGGAATATCTGATGGATCATTGTATCAATCACAAAGCAAATCAGGAGATTGAAACACCTCAAATGAGTGAACTTAGTTCATATCATAAATTCATCAGTAAGTTGCCATGCGGTATCGTAGTTTTGGATAATGAAACAGTGATTAACGTAAATAAATTAGCGTGTAATATACTGGAAATGAATGAAATAGATATTGTTTCCAGATTTTGGACAGAGCTGATAAATGAAGAGGTGAAAATGAAGATTTTTGCACATTTTGCAGAAGATGAAGACAAATTGATAGTAAATATTGAGCATGAGTACTTTTTTCCCATTCAAACAGGCAAAACCAAATTGCTGTTGAATAAATACTCAGCCTTTAGAAATGGAAATAAAATACAAATTATCGTATTGATAATTGAGTTGAGCGGCAATGAAAATGACAATCCAAAACTCAAACAAGCATTGCTACGATCCGAACAAATGATAGAACTGTCGGTCGATGGTATCGTGATTATGGATGCCGAAGGTATTGTAAATCAATGGAATACAAAACAAGAAGAAATTACTGAAATAAACAAGGAAGATGCTATAGGGCATTATATTTGGGATTTACACTACGATCTTTGTCCCGATGATATTGCAAAATCAGATAGATATAATTTAGTAAAAAAGACAATTCTTGATGCATTTCATTCCAAAAAAAGTAACTTTTTTAACAAACCAATAGAACAAAAGATCAAAACTAAAAGTGGAATCATAAAATACATAGAGAATACAATTTTTCCAATTTTTGAAGGCAATCAAATCTATTTGACCGGCACTACACATGATATTACTCAACGCAAAGAAATTGACAGGAATTTGGTAAATGCTTTGCATGGTTTGGAGAATGCAAACAAAGCCAAAAACCGTTTTATAGCGAATATGAGTCATGAAATACGAACTCCGATGAACGCCATTTGGGGTTTTACTCAGTTGTTGCAAGAGCATTTA
>Ga0316611_1000536_pt1 | contig 12812 bp, 12 predicted proteins | sample MIS2016202_MG_FD_207675 | JGI IMG/M metagenome (GOLD analysis project Ga0316611, IMG submission 207675) | Microbial mat bacterial communities from Middle Island sinkhole, Lake Huron, Michigan, United States - MIS.2016.202 | ecosystem: Environmental > Aquatic > Freshwater > Lake > Sediment... | reverse complement strand
ACTCCGCCAGCAACGGTTGCTCCAAAAACCAAAAAGAAAGGCAAAAAAAGTGTTGAGAAACCTATCCCTCCTTCTCAAGTTACTTATAGCATAGAAATAGTAAATAACAAAGCTATTTTTACCATTGATGACAAAACTCAAGACCAACAAACCAAAGCAAAATTGTTGGCATTATTTGAGAAATTGAAATATGTTTGTACGCATTAATAAAAAAAAATCGGAACTTAACTTCCGATTTTTTTTACTCAATTTTTTTTAAATAATCAGTACCTAAATTATTCATTTGGCGCATAATTTTTGCACCTCTTTTATTACCAACATCCCATTTTTGAGGGCTTGGAAAAACAGAAGCAATTTGTGCAGCCTGACTTTTTGTTAAATTAACAGCAGAAATATTAAAATAACGCTTCGCTCCTTCCTCTACTCCAAAAGTATTTATCCCCGTTTCACTCACATTCATATATACTTCTAAAATTCGTTTTTTGCTCCAAAAAATTTCAATTAAAACTGTATAATATGCCTCGAGTGCTTTTCTAAAATAACTTTTATGTTGCCAAAGAAAAACATTTTTCGCCACTTGTTGTGAAATTGTACTGCCTCCTCTTATTACATTCCCATTTTTATTTTTTTCTATAGCTGTTTTTATTCCATCTAAATCAAACCCATAATGGTCAGGAAATTTTTGATCTTCAGACGAAACCAAAGCTAAAGGCATATTTGGGGAAATTTCATGATAACTTTTCCAAGTATAATTAGTTGAACTCCAATCATTTTGCACTTTTCTTGTAAACATGGTTATGGTATAAGGTATCGGTACAAAAGCATATAATATAACCAAAAAAATGGAAACAATATTAAACCATAAAAATATTTTCCAACAAACTTTAATAAACTTTGACATAATTTACTCTAACATTATAATTATAACGTATTTTTAAAAAATAATTATCCCAAATATACTATTTTAATAGAAATTACAAAACTGATTGAAAATTTAAATAGAATAAATAATTAAATTAAAATCATAACAAAATATTATTTGTATTTTTGCTTTTTAAAAATGAATTGTGATAATATCAAAGGAATTTAAAGCAGGAATTATAAGTATAGTAGCCATTGCAAGTTTTTGGTGGTTATTTAATTATTTAAAAGGAAATGATTTATTCTCATCCACTAAAACATATTATGCAAATTTTGACAATGTAGATGGTTTAGCCGCCTCAAAATCTGTAATGATTAACGGATTGAAAGTAGGAATGATAAAATCAATATTACCAATTTCCAATGGAAAAGGAAACTATACTTTTGAAGTTCAATTAGAAGTAGATGATGCCTATACATTCTCAAAAAATTCAATCGCAGAAGTATATGAAAGTGGCTTATTATCAGGAAAGGATATAAGAATTGTATTGGCAAAAGAGGGTTCAATAGCAAAAGATGGAGATTTTATAAAAGGTAAAATTTCAGGTTCTTTGTTACAAAACTTATCAAATGAAATCTTACCTTTAAAAGATAATGCAAATAAAGTTTTAATAGAATTAGATGCAACATTAAAACAATCACAAAAATTGTTAAACGACGGAAACATTGAACAAGTGAAATTACTCATTGAAAATTTAAATGCAACAGTAAGTGGTTTCAAACAAACATCAGATGGATTAAATGGTTTGATTACAAATAATGATAAAAAAATATCCAATTTAATGGATAATGCAAATTCTATGGTTTCTACAACCAAAACAACCGTAGAAAAATATGGCAAAGTGGCTGATAATTTAAACAAAATTGAATTAGACAAAACCGTTGCAAAATTGCAAACTACTCTGGACAATTTAAATAACGTAATGGAAAAAGTGAATAAAGGCGAAGGAAGTTTAGGAAAATTAATAAACGATAAGCAATTATATGATAATTTGAATAAATCTTCGGCTAATTTAGCTATTTTACTGGAAGACTTTAAGAAAAATCCTAAAAATTATATCCATTTTTCCATTTTTGGCAAGAAAAATCAACCGACCGAAGTACAACCCATAAATCCTTGATTTTATGCAATATATCAGTCAAATCATTTTTTTAATATTACTAATAGTAGGTTTTGGCTTTTTTTATAAAAATGTAAAAAAACTAATTAGAAATATTAAATTAGGGAAAAATATTCACCGAAACGAAAATCCAACTGAAAGATGGAAATTAATGGGAAGAATTGCCTTAGGACAAGGAAAAATGATGACAAAACCAGTTGCAGGTTTTTTTCATATCCTTATTTATGTAGGTTTTATCATAATAAATATTGAATTATTAGAAATTATAATTGATGGGTTATTCGGAATACATCGCTTCTTAAACACTGTTTTTGGAAATACAGTCTATAATTTTTTCACCGCAATTTTAGAAATTTTTGCTCTTTTAGTAATCATTTCAGTAATCATATTTTTTATTAGAAGAAATCTTATTAAAGTTAATCGACTGAATTCTATAGATTTAAAAGGATGGGCAAAACAAGATGCGAATTGGATTCTAATAATTGAATTCTGCATTATGTTCGCTTTTTTCAAAATGAATGCAGCCGATTTTTATGCCCAAAAAAGTGAAACAACAACGGTAATAAATACAATAGATTTCCCCATTTCCAAACATATATTTTTCTATTTTCAGCATTTTTCCATTGAAACATTACATTTTATTGAAAGAACAACTTGGTGGTTTCATTTTGTAGCTATATTATTCTTTTTGAATTACTTATACTATTCCAAACATTTACATATTTTACTTGCATTCCCAAATACTTGGTTTGCAAACTTAAACCCAAAAGGACAATTAACTAACCTAGAATCAGTTACTAAAGAAGTAAAATTGATGCTTGATCCCAACGCAAATCCGTATGAAGCTCAAGCTGAAAATACACCACCAGCTACTTTCGGAGCCAGCGATGTTTTCGATTTAAATTGGGTACAATTAATGAATGCTTATTCCTGCACAGAATGTGGACGATGTACTAGCGAATGCCCTGCAAATACAACTGGAAAAAAATTATCTCCTAGGAAAATAATGATGTCTGTTCGCGATAGAATAGAAGAAGTAGGAAAAAACATTGATAAAAATGGAACATTTAAAGACGACAATAAAAAACTATTAAACGATTATATTTCGCCAGAAGAATTATGGGCATGTACCAGTTGTAATGCTTGTGTAGAAGCTTGTCCTATTTTGATAGATCCCCTTTCGATTATTGTAGATATGCGTAGATATTTAGTAATGGAACAATCTTCCGCACCACAAGAATTGAATATGATGATGACCAATATAGAAAATAATGGTGCACCGTGGCAATTCAATCAAGCCGACAGAGGAAATTGGAAGAATGAATAAATAATAAAAAAATCAAAATGCCTAGTATCCCAAATAATACTTCTTTAATTTTAATCTTATTAGGATTTATTTGTATTTTTTACGGATATAAATTAGATGAAGAAGGTAAAATTGAATCTAATAAAATGTATTCAAATCTTAGTAATAACTTATTTGAATTAAAATTTAAATCAAAATTATTTGAAAATCAAGTAAATAATGACTCAGAAAAAATTAGTCAATTAAGAAATCAAATTAAAAATAGTGAAATAGAAAAAAAAATATTAAAAGAAGAGATTGATTCACTTATTGATAAAATTGAGGATAGAATTGATATATTGTATGTTGATTCATTAAAAACAGATTTTCTTATTAAGAATTATAATCAATCAAATAATCAATATTTGTTAGAATTAAATTATGCTTTAACTTCTAAAATTTTCGGGTTAATATTTATTTTTCTTGGAATCTTTGGATTAATGAAAATTGAAAAATTAAACAATGTTAAATTAAATAGAGAATTAAATTTAATTCCAATAAGTTATAAATATTGTCAAAGTTGTGGGAAGAATTTCAATAGTATTATAATTAATGGAAAAAATAAAGATGAAACAATTAACATTGCATTTTGTAATAATTGTTTTGATGATGGAAAGTTTAAAAAAGAAGATTTAACTGTTGACGATATTTTAAATGAGATTATTCTTGACAACAATATTAAGGATAATAAAGTAAAATTAAAAACAAGAAAGCAATTATCAAGTTTAGATAGATGGACAAAAACTAAATATTTCTAAATGACCGAAATAATCCCCTATAAACCAGAATTTAAACAAGCATTTAAAGAATTAAATATCGCTTGGTTAGAAAAATATTTTTATGTAGAAAAATACGATTTGGAAGTACTTTCAAATCCTGAAAAATATATTTTAGATAAGGGCGGAAATATTTATTTTATCCTTGAAAATGAAATTCCCAAAGGCGTAGTTGCCTTAATGATCAATGAATATGATGAATTAGAACTCACCAAAATGGGAATGGATGAATCGGCAAAAGGAAAAGGATACGGGAATTTATTAATGAAACATTGTATAGAAGAAGCCCAAAAAACTAAAAAAAATGAATTATTTTTGTATTCTAATACCAAATTAGGTCCTGCAATTCATTTGTATAAAAAATACGGTTTTATGGAAATTCCAGTAGGAAAAAGTGAGTATGAAAGATGTAATATTAAAATGAAGTTGGAATTGAGATAGATTAAAGACTTAAGATATTAGATATAAGACGTAAGAAACAACATAAAAAATATTAATAATAAAATATAGTAATACACAATTTTGAAGAATTAAAAATTTGGCAAAAATCAATGGATTTGGCTGTAGAAGTTTATAAAATAATACCTTTTTTACCTTCAAATGAAAGATACGGATTAATAGACCAAATAAGAAGAAGTGCAGTTTCTGTTCCTTCTAATATTGCTGAAGGTGCTGGTAGAAATTCAAATAAAGAATTTTCACATTTTATTGGAATTTCAAATGGCTCGGCAAATGAATTGTTCTCACAATTGTTATTAACATATCGAGTAGGAATGATTGAAGAAGATAAAATTATTCCAAATTTGGAATTAATAAAAGAAATAAAAAAAATGAATTATTCACTAAAAAATAAATTAATAATAAATAAAGTTTGATATAATTATTTTAGATTCTTAGTCTTAAATCTAAAATCTATTATCTTATATCTAAAATCTAAAATCTAAAATCTTTAAAACAATGAACATAAGCGAAGCAGAAAAGTATTTACACGAAAAAGTAGAAAACGGAGAAAAAGTAAGTCCTGTTTTACCTGAAAATGTAAAAAATTATTTAATAGATATCGATGGAACCATTTGCGACGATATTCCGAATGAAGAGCCAGAAAGAATGATAACCGCAGAATTATATCCCGATGCATTGATTACTTTAAACAAATGGTACGACGAAGGTCATATTATCTTTTTCTTTACATCAAGAACCGAAGCACACAGAGAAGTAACTGAACAATGGCTAAACAAATATGGTTTTAAATACCATGGAATGGTAATGGGAAAACCTCGTGGTGGAAATTACCATTGGATTGATAATCATTTAGTTAAAGCAACCCGATACAACGGAAAATTTACCGATTTGGTAACCAAAGAAGTAACTATCGAAGTTTTTGACGATGGGAAACACGATTAGAAATATTAATTTTGAATTATAAATTATAAATTTTAGATTGCATTAATATTATAATCTAAAATTTATAATCTAAAATTATTCATATGCAAATAAAAACAATGTCAGAATATCTTTCCGAAGGAAAACAACCCGAAGTATTATTTTGGGTAGGTTGTGCTGGAAGTTTTGACGAAAGAGCCAAGAAAATAACCAAAGCTTTTGCTAAAATTCTTACTTCTGCCAATATAGAATTTGCCATTTTAGGTCAGGAAGAAAGTTGTACTGGTGATCCTGCAAAACGTGCAGGAAACGAATTTTTATTTCAAATGCAAGCAATGACAAACATTGAGGTGCTGAATGCCTATGAAATTAAAAAAATTGTAACCGCATGTCCACACTGTTTCAATACATTAAAAAATGAATATCCAGAATTAGGAGGAAATTACGAAGTGTTACACCACACACAATTTATAAATGAATTGTTGAAAAACGGTCGGCTAAAAATAGAAGGTGGAAGTTTTACAGGTAAAAAAATCACGTTTCACGACCCATGTTATTTGGGAAGAGCCAATGATGAATTTGAAGCACCACGAGAATTAATTCAAAAATTAGACGCTGAATTAGTGGAAATGAAACGCTGCAAACAAAAAGGGTTGTGTTGCGGTGCTGGTGGTGCACAAATGTTTAAAGAACCAGAAAAAGGACTCAAAGATATAAATATCGAAAGAACCGAAGAGGCATTAGAAACTTCTCCAAACATTATTGCAACTGGCTGTCCGTTTTGTAATACCATGATAACGGATGGAATTAAAAACAAAGAAAAAGAAGCAGAAGTTTCTGTAAAAGACATTGCAGAACTAATAGCGGATGCACAAGACTTGTAAATTACTATGTTCGAAAAAATATGTGGTTTAGCAATTATACTATCAATATTTTCTTTTACAAAAGCACAAAATGTAACTAACGGAACTTGGAATATTTTCAATATAAGACATAATGTAAACGAAAATTGGAATGTTTTCGCAGAAGCTCAACTACGTTCATTAGATTTTTATAATGATTTTAATTATTATGAAGTAAAAGGAGGAGCTGATCGTAAATTAAACAAAAATTATCGATTAGCTTTAGGCATAGGATCCTATCAAACCTATAGCAGTGATGGAAATTTCACCTTACCAAAAAGCAATAACGAATTCAGAATTTGGCCTCAATTATTAATTTCTCATACCCTTTACAATCTAAAAATTGAGCAACGAATAAGAGCTGAATTTCGATTTAATTCAAATGAATATCGGAATAGATTTCGATACCGATTGGCCTTGCTGTATCCCTTTGGAAATGAATCAAAAGGATACAAACCTTATCAGATTTTTATCAATAATGAACTATTTTTTACCGACACCCAAAAACGTTTTGAGAGAAATAGAATTAATGTTGGTTTTAATTTTAAAGTAAATTCATCCACAACATTGCAAACAGGATACATAAATCAAATAGATTTTAAAACGGATAGTAAAACAAGAAGAAATTTTATTCAATTGGGTGTATTTTATGAAATTCCAAATAAAAAATTAATTAAACGTAAAGAAATTGACGCACAAGAAAATTAAAAATAAGTGTATAAAACATATAATCAGATTTTAATTAAACGCTAATTAACTCAATTTTAAAATTTTGTATCTTTGTACATAATAAAATTATGAAAAGAAGATGAAGAAGAAAAAAACATTCTCACTACACCAAGGAAAAACAGAAAATACAGCCAAAACTATTTTAGAATTTTTATATAAAAATCCCAACAAACAATTTAACTATAAACAAATTTCTGCTGCTTTGAAAATGGAAAATCGAGGCGACAAAGAACTGGTTTTAAAATCTTTGCAAAAACTCGTTTCTAAAAATGAAATTGAACAAATGAGTGCTGGAAAATATAGATATACTAATACAAATTTAGAAAATTACATTGGAAAAATAGATTTCACACAAAGCAGTTCCGCTTATGTAATTGTAGAAGGGCAAGAACAAGATATTTTTATACAAAAAAGCGGTTTAGGAAAAGCATTAGACGGCGATATTGTACGGGTAGAAATAATAAATAATAATAAAATAAAACCAGAAGGTAAGATAATAGAAGTTATCGAAAGATTTAAAACGGAATTTGTAGGCATTTTAGATGTTGCAAAAAACGACAAATTTGGGTTTGTAATAGTAGCAAAAAATAAAATTCATATTGATATTTTTATACCCAAAAGCAAATTTAAAGATGCTAAACACGGCCAAAAAGTAATTTGCAGAATAAATGATTGGCCTGATGAAAACGATTCTCCAATTGGGGAAATTATTGAAGTATTGGGTGATCCTGGTGAACATAATGTTGAAATACATTCTATTTTAGCAGAATACGGATTGCCATTTCAATTTCCAGAAGAAGTAGAAAAAGAAGCCAATTCTATAGATACTAAAATTACAGAAGAAGAAATTGCAAAAAGACGAGATATGCGTGGAATTTGCACATTTACAATCGATCCAAAAGACGCAAAAGACTTCGATGACGCACTCTCTATTCAAAAATTAGAAAATGGAAATTGGGAAATTGGTGTACATATTGCCGATGTTTCTCATTATGTAAAAGAAGGAAGTTTATTGGACGAAGAAGCCTATAAAAGAGCAACTTCAGTTTATTTAGTTGATAGAGTAGTACCCATGTTACCTGAAATTTTAAGCAATAATGTTTGCTCCCTTAGACCAAATGAAGAAAAATTAACATTTTCTGCCATTTTTGAAATGGATGATAATGCGGAAATCAAAAAATCATGGTACGGACGAACCGTTATTCTTTCTGACAAAAGATTTACTTATGAAGAAGCACAAGAAATAATTGAAGGGAAAGAAGCAGAATTGAAAAATGAAGTGCTAACTTTAGATAGATTAGCCAAAATATTAAGAAATGAAAGACTAAAAGAAGGAGCCATTGCATTTGATAGATTAGAAATTAAATTTAATTTAGATGAAAATAATGAACCTTTAGGTGTATTTTTTAAAGAAAGCAAAGACTCCAATCACTTGATTGAAGAATTTATGCTTTTAGCTAACAAAAAAGTTTCAGAATTTGTAAGTTTAAACAAAGACAATAGCCCTAATAATAAAACATTTGTATATAGAATTCACGACGATCCCGATCCTACAAAACTTCAAACATTAAAGAATTTTGTAAAAACATTTGGCTATGATTTAAGAATCAATTCACCAAGAGAAATTTCATCTTCATTAAATACTATGCTGAAAGATGTAAAAGGAAAAGGAGAAGAAAATATGATAGAAACCCTTGCTATGCGATCTATGAGCAAAGCCATATATTCCACACAAAATATTGGGCATTATGGTTTGGCTTTTGATAATTATAGCCATTTTACCTCCCCTATTCGTCGATATCCCGATGTTATTGCACATCGCTTGTTGCAACATTATTTAGAAAATAAACAATCTCCTGATATAAAAAAATATGAAGAGGATTGTAAACATTGTAGTGCAAGAGAACGTTTGGCGGCTGATGCTGAAAGAGATAGCACTAAATATATGCAAGTGAAATTTATGGAAAAACATATAGGTGAAGTTTTTGATGGTGTAATTTCTGGGGTTACAGAATTTGGAATTTATGTGGAAACCAAAATGACAAAAGCTGAAGGATTAATTCGATTAAGAAATATTCACGATGATCACTATAAATTCGATGAAAAAACCTATTCCATTATAGGTCAAAAAACAGGAATACGCTATCAATTAGGTGATGAAGTTCAGATAAAAATGCTAAAAGCAGATTTGGAAAGAAAACAAATTGATTTTGAATTGGTATAATTCCTTTTTTTATTAATATACATTAAGTGTGTTTATGAACAGTATGTTATAGCTTTGTAATATCAAAAAATAAAGATATGACAAATACAGTATTACATAAATCAGAAAGCAGAGGAGAAGCCAATCATGGGTGGTTACAAGCCAAACACTCATTTAGTTTTGCTAATTTTTACAACCCTGAAAAAATAAATTTTGGAGCTTTGCGGGTTTTGAATGATGATATAATAGCAGCAGGAATGGGTTTTGGAATGCATCCACATGACAATATGGAAATTATAACTATTCCTTTAGAAGGTGCTTTGCAACACAAAGACAGTATGGGAAATACTTCAATTATTGAGAAAGGAGATATTCAAGTTATGAGTGCTGGAACGGGTATCAGACACAGTGAATTTAATCCTAACAAAGACAATGAAGTAAAATTATTACAAATTTGGGTAATTCCAAATGCGCAGAATGTAGAACCCAGATACGACCAAATAACTTTATCTAAAAAGAATAATTCTCTTCAACAAATTATTTCACCAAATAAAAATGAAGATGGAATTTGGATTCATCAAAATGCATGGTTTCATATTGGAAATTTTAATAGCGGAAAAACTATCGATTATCATTTGAAAATGAATGAAAATGGAATATATGTTTTCAATATTTCAGGCGAAATTTCTGTCAATGGAGAAAATTTATACCAAAGAGATGCTTTAGGAATTTGGAATACAAATAAAATTGAAATTAATACAAAATCAGATTCAGAATTTTTAATTATAGAAGTTCCTATGGAATGGTAATAAACTGAATTATATTACAAAACTGAGAAAAAAAGAGTATATAGGTTTCATTATCTATTGAAATCTCTTTGTGAAAGACCAATAAATTTCTCTCCAAATTTCCAACTTACAAAAGCAAAAAATTGATACAAACGGTATTCAAACTCAAATCCATATTTTTCATTTGAATCATATTCTATTTGAGACTCATAAATATCTCTATTATAATTAGAGCTAATTACTCTTGAATTCCATTCTTGAACCAATTGTTGATTTCGCATTTTTAAAGTACTCTCTGAATATTGGTTTCTTGGCAAAGCTCTTGATGAAATGAATGATTCGTATTGTCCATCAAAAACAACCACTTCCCATTCTTCATCATTTTCTTCCTCTATTTTCTTTTCTTTTCTTGAAACAGATGTATCCGATTTTTTGTCATCTTTTTGTGCTGTAGTATAGCTGAAAATAAATAAAAAAAATAAAAAAACAAAAATATTTTTCATTGGATTAGTATTTAGTTATCAATATAATGCAAGTTTTTACAAAATGGTTGGAATTAACCGATTATTTTTAATTCTTTGTAACGATATACTCAATTCAGCCCTTTTGTAAAATATTTTCTACTTACAAACCATGTAGCAAATGTAGTGAATGAAACAACAGTAATGGAGCTTATTGGCATTAAAATAGCTGCTACCAAAGGCGAAAGATTCCCAGTTAAAGCATAGCTTAATCCTACAACATTGTAGAGAAAACTAATTATAAAACAAATAGTTACAATTTGAATTGATTTTTTAGATAATTGTAAAAATTTCCATAAATCTACCACATTTTCACCTTTAATAATAGCATCTGAAGCGGGTGTAAAATTATGTATATCTTCTGCAACCGCAATGCCTACGTCACTTTGTTTTAAAGCAACTGCATCATTCAAGCCATCACCCAACATCATTACTTTTTTATTTTTTTGTTGTAAATTATGTATAAAATTCATTTTATCTTCTGGTGATTGATAGAAATGAATTTCATTAAATGATGAAAAATCTTTCTCCAAAACCGATTTCTCAGACTCATTATCTCCGCTTAGTAAAAATAATTTATAGTTTTTTAAATGAGAAAATAAAGAGGACAATCCATATCTATATTGATTTTTGATAACAAACTTACCTTTAATTTCAGCATTTATTTTCAAATAAACTTCTGTGTGTATGGCATTATTCTGAATAGTTTCCACAAATTTTGCACTTCCTAATTGTATTGTATCACTTTGAATTTCTGCTTTTAACCCTTTTCCTGCAATTTCAATAAATTTTGAAATGGGTAAAAAACTATCCTTCGCTTTTATATTTTTCAATAAAACTCTACTTAAAGGGTGTGTGGAATTAGATAATAAAGTAGCCACCTGAGACTTTTCTTTTTCAGTTAAATCATTACCTAAAAATTCTATGGAAGCATCTTGACTTAAAGTAATAGTTCCTGTTTTATCAAACACTACACATTGTATATTTGCTAATTTTTCTATTGTAAAAGTATCTTTTACATACAAATTATTTCTACTAAAAATACGCATCATCGAACCAAAAGTAAATGGAGAGCTTAAAGCCAATGCACAAGGGCAAGCTACTATTAAAACCGCAGCAATTACCTGAAACATCTTCGATATATCAATAAAATACCAATATATTGCCCCAATTAAAGTTAGTAATAATATAATAGTTGTAAAGTATTTGCTTACTTGTGTTATCAAAGACTCAATAGTAGAATTATTATTTTTTAATGATTGCTTATTCCAAAGTTGTGTTAAAAAACTTTGATTTACATTTTTTATAACCTCTAGTTCTAAAAGCGTTCCATGTTGTTTCCCACCAGCAAAAATCTTATCCCCAATATTTTTGTTTATTAATTGCGATTCACCAGTAATAAAACTATTATCTATTTGGGCTTCCCCTTTTATTAAAATACAATCTGCAGGAATCATTTCCTGATTTCTGATTAAAATTCTATCTCCTTTTTTCAATTCAGAAAGTAAAATATTTTCTTGTGAATTAAAATTAATTTTGGTAACAGCAATAGGATAAAAAGATTTATAATCTCTATCAAAAGCCAATGCTTTATAGGTTCTTTGTTGAAAATATTTTCCAATAAGCATAAAAAATAACAAGCCACATAAACTGTCAAAATATCCAGTAGAAATATCAAAGTACGCTTCGTAACAACTTCTAAAAAAAAGCATGAGAATTCCTATAGTTATCGGAACGTCAATATTTATTATTTTATTTTTCAAACCTGCCCAAGCTGATTTGTAATAATCAGTAGCACAGTAAAAAACAATAGGAAGTGACAATAAAAATATCAACCATCTGAATAATATTTTGTATTTATCAAACCAAAAATCTGTATCTTCAAAATATTCAGGTAGTGTAAAAAGCATTACATTGCCAAACGCAAAACCAGCAATAGCTAATTTTATAAGCAATGTACTTTCTACTTTTTCTGGTTCATTATTTGAATTGTTCAAACTAATTACAGGTTTGTAGCCTAATTGAGTTAGAAATTCTGCCAATTCACTCAATTTATATTCTTGATTCTTATAAGTTATTTGAACCATTTTTTGAGTGAAATTTACCTGCGAATTAAGTATTTT
>Ga0316611_1000532_pt1 | contig 12876 bp, 13 predicted proteins | sample MIS2016202_MG_FD_207675 | JGI IMG/M metagenome (GOLD analysis project Ga0316611, IMG submission 207675) | Microbial mat bacterial communities from Middle Island sinkhole, Lake Huron, Michigan, United States - MIS.2016.202 | ecosystem: Environmental > Aquatic > Freshwater > Lake > Sediment... | reverse complement strand
AAACTTCAATTCGATGGTCTAAATTTCGTGTCATCACATCTGCTGACGATATATAAATTTCATCTTCACCTGCACATTTAAACCAAAAAACACGAGAATGTTCCAAAAATTTATCAATTACTGAAATCGTTTTTATATTTTCAGAAAATGGTTTTACACCTGAAATTAATGAACAAACACCGCGAACAATCAAGCGTACTTCTACGCCTGCCATAGATGCTTCATATAATTTATCAATGATTTCTTTATCAGATAAGCTATTCAATTTAAAATTAATTTGTGCTGGCAATCCGTTTTTATGGTTTTTAATTTCTCTTGAAATAAATTTTATAATCTTTTTTCTCGTTTGCCAAGGACTCATAATTAACTGATCATGATGCTTTATTAAATAATTGGCATTGAAAAATTCAAAAATATCTTCAATTTCTTGTACTATTGTTTTGTCGGCAGTAAAAAGTGTGAAATCTGTATATAATTTTGCAGTTCCTTCGTGAAAATTTCCAGTAGAGGTAAAAGCATATTTACTTGCGTATCCTCGTTGTGTTTCTCTTTCTATATAGCCTATTTTTGAATGTACTTTTAAACCAGGCACTCCGAATATTACTTTTACACCTTCATCTTGCAATTGTTTGGTCCAAGTAATATTTTGTGCCTCATCAAATCTGGCACGAAGCTCAACAACGGCCACAACCTCTTTGCCGTTTTTCGCAGCATTCAACAAGGCACTCATTACCTGGGAATCATCTGCAACTCGGTAAATCGTGATACATATTTTTTTTACTTTTGGGTCTATGGCTGCACTTCGTAGAAAATTTAAGAATATAGCAAAATCATGATACGGCTGGCATAAAAGAAAATTTTCTTTTGAAAATACTTTAAAATAATCTGGAAATTCATTTAATAAATTAGGAATAAAGGGTTTTATTTTTTTAAACTCTAATTCCGTTCTACCTAGATTTGGAAATTTCATAAAATCTCTTTTGTTGTGGTATTTACCACCTGAAGTTAAATTATCATAATTATCCAAACTGAGCATTTTTTTAAGATAAATTAATGCTTCTCTTGAAATGTTTTTATCATAAACCAACCGTACGGGCTCCCCTTTTTTTCGATCTTCCACACCTTCGGAAATACTTTTTAAAAAACTCATTTCCAAATCATTATCAATAGAAAGTTCGGCGTCACGGGTTATTTTTATGGAATGGGCTTCTATATCATCTAAGGCAAAAATTCTAAAAATATCTTTTAAATGATGTCTTATAATATCTTCAAGAAAAATAACATAATTTTTATCTCCTATTTTAGGCAATACAACAAATCTTGAAAAAATATTTGTAGGGACTTCTATTAAAGCATATTGTGTTTTGTGATTTCGTTTTTTCATTTTTGCTAATAAATAAAAAGCGCCATCTCTTAATGCAGGAATTTTATTCCCATCTTTCCAATACAAAACTACAATGGTGTGGGATAGTTTGGTTTGAAAATATTCGTTTATATAAGCAGTATGTTCAGGCAAATGCGTTTTTTCATCTACCATAATTATATTTTCGTGCTCTAATTCAGCAATAATTTCATTGAATAATTGGTCGTAATTTTTCGCTTGATGGGCTACAACTGAATTTATTTCATCTAATAATTCAATATTGGTCTGATTTTCTACAATATTTACATATATTTTTGATTTTAAATTTATTGCACGAACCAAAGTTGCATATCGAACTTTATAAAATTCATCTAAATTATTAGAATAAATTCCTAAAAACCGGAGTCTTTCCAATAAAGGCACAGTTTTGTCAGCAGCCTCTTGTAATACTCTTGCATTGAATTTTAACCAACTGATATCTCTGTTTATGTATTTTGATATTGTTTTCATTTTTTATTGTGAATGCAACAAAAATACTTAAAATGATATGATTAGCCAAAGTTTAGCCATTTTTTAAGAAAATTTAATAATGGCATAATGAAAAAATCAAGATTATATGATTTTTTTTAATCTTTAATTCCCATCTATTTACCTACTTTTGCATTAAATTATAAATTTTGAAAGAAATAATATATAAAAAAGGAATAATATTAGCATTACTAACCATAACTTTGTTTTTAGCTGTATATTTTTTTGGGTTTAATGATAATTATTTTCTCACAACGGTAAAAGTAAATGCCTTTATTTTACCTACATTATATTTAGGATTTATTGTTTTTCATATTGTGAAAATGGGTAAAAATGGCATCTATTTTAAAGATGTTTTTCAATTTTCTATCGGCACTTTGGTTATCAGTGGCACACTTTCTTTGGTATTTATTTTCATGTTTTTAAATTTTATAGATGAAGAAGCAAAAAATGTACTTTTACAACAGCATTTAGACATAAAATATAAAAATGCAATGGTTGTTGAAGATGCTAAACAACGTGAAATGCTTCTGAAAACTGTAAAAAACAATGCGGTTAATTTTTTTTCTCTGAAATGGTTTTTTTATTTTCTTAGCGGTTTGTATTTCTGTTATTTAATTATATCTTTGTTCTTAGCAAAAATGTTAAAAAACAAAAATCCCGATTAATGCAATTATCTCTTGTTATCCCATTACTAAATGAAGCTGATTCTTTGCCGGAACTACATGCAAGAATAAAAAAAGTATGCGATGATGAGAATATATCCTATGAAATTCTTTTTATAGATGACGGAAGCACCGACGATTCTTGGAAAATTATATCACATTTAGCCATTGAACACCCTGAAATAAAAGGATTGAAGTTTGCAAAAAATTATGGGAAATCACAAGCATTACACGCTGCTTTTCAACAAGCCATCGGAAACGTAGTAATTACCATGGATGCTGATTTACAAGATTTTCCAGAAGAAATTCCTTCTTTATTTCATAAAATAATTACCGAAAAAAATGATTTAGTTTCGGGTTGGAAAAGAAAAAGATTTGATAATAGATTAACCAAAAATTTGCCTTCTAAGTTATTCAATTGGGCAGCACGTAAAACTTCTGGTGTTTATCTTCACGATTTTAATTGTGGCTTAAAAGCGTACAGAAATGAAGTGGTGAAAAACATAGATGTTCATGGTGATATGCACCGGTATATTCCTGTTTTGGCTAAAAATGCAGGTTTTTCAAAAATTGTCGAAAAAGAAGTGCCGCATCAAGCAAGAGTTCACGGAAAATCTAAATTTGGGGCAAATAGATTTACAAGAGGTTTTTTAGATTTAATTACGCTTTGGTTTATTTCAAGGTTTGGTTCACGTCCGATGCACTTTTTCGGTTTGGTAGGAACTATCATGTTTTTATTAGGTCTTTTAGCAACCTTCATAATCATTTGTCATAAACTATTTTTGGTTTTTTATTTGCATAAAAATGCAGGTTTAGTAACAGAAAACCCTTTGTTTTATTTGTCTTTAGTAGGAATGATTTTAGGCACACAACTTTTTATAGCAGGTTTTTTAGGTGAAATGATTTCACGAGGAAGAAGACCACACCATGATTATATAATTTCAGAAAAAATAAATTTATAAAAAATGAAAACAATATTCTTTAGATTTAAAAAATTTTTAACGATATCAATAGCTTCTCTAATGCTCATATTTTCCCTCGTTTCATGTAGTAATTCCATAAAAGGAGAAGGAAAAATAGGCGAAAAAGACTCTATTTTGAAACCAATTTCAAAGCTAGAAATTCAAGGAAGCTTTAATGTATTTTATCAGGTAGATTCAGTTTATTCAGTGAAAATTGAGGCCAATGAAAATCTTATTTCTAATATTAAAATTGAAAATACAGACGGTGAATTAAAACTTTCGGAACTTAAATCTGTTTCAAGTTTTGAGATTTATAAAATAATAATTTCAGGAAAAAATATAGAAGAAATTTCATTAAACGACAATATTCAATTTGAAGTAAATGGCCAAATTAATCAAGAAAAACTAAAACTTTCGATGCATGATAATTCGAAATTTATTGGCAACATTGCCGTTTCTGAATTAAATCTAGAACAAAAAGACAATACAAACAGCAACCTGTCAGGTTCATCAGCCAATGCAGAATTAAAATTAAGTGACAATGCAATTACGATGTCACCCTTATTAAATGTTTCAGAAGCGACCGTGTATTTAGATGACAATGCCCAGGCAAAAGTAATGGCGTTAAAAATATTGGAAGGAACAGGAACAGGAAATTCTAAATTACATTATCAAGGCGAACCCAATAAAAATTATACAACAAAAGAACAAGCTATTTGTGAGAAGAAGTAGATAAATTGAAAAAAAATCTTTACATAATTGCTGGATGTAATGGAGCAGGTAAAACAACTGCCTCTTTCACCATTTTACCAGATATACTAAATTGTAGAGAATTTGTAAATGCAGACGAAATAGCGAGAGGGCTTTCCCCTTTTCAACCAGAAAAAGTAAGTTTTGAAGCTGGAAGAATTATGTTAAATAGGATTCAAGAATTATTATTTTCTAAACAAGATTTTGCATTTGAAACCACATTAGCTACAAAAAGTTTTAAAAACACAATAATTAAAGCTAAGAATAATAATTTTAACGTAATTTTGTTATTCTTTTGGTTAAATAAGGTTGAATTAGCCATTGAAAGAGTGAAAATAAGAGTAAAAGAAGGAGGGCATCATATTCCAAGTGATATTATAAAGAGAAGATATAAAAGAGGAATACAGAATTTATTTTCAATTTATTTACCAATTGCTGATGAATTTATGCTATTTGATAATTCATCAGGTGAAGTTGAACTAATTGCAAATAAAATTAAAGATGATGATATAAAAATTTATAATTTTAAAACATTTAAAAACATTCAAAATGATTACTAAAAATAGAACATTAAACCAAACAAAAATTTTAGATGCAATGAAAAATGTTTGGCCTAAACTATTAGAAAAATCCAGAAAAAACAATTCAGAATTAGTTGTTTCAATAGAAGGAAAAATAGTAAAAATCAAACCATAAATACTTTTAAATAATGAATATCCAAGAACAAGCAAAACAATGGCTTAAAGAGCCTTTTGATATTGAAACACAACAAAAAGTACAAGAATTAATAGATAATAATCCTACGGAATTACAAGATGCATTTTACCGAAATTTAGAATTCGGAACTGGTGGAATGCGTGGAATTATGGGTGTTGGAACCAATCGTTTGAACAAATACACCTACGGCCAAGCAACACAAGGGCTGGCAAATTATATGAAAGCTAATTTGCCTGAAAACGAATGGAAAGTTGCTATTGCCTATGACGTACGCCATAACAGCGATTATTTTGCAAAATTGGTTTCCGATGTACTTACAGCAAACGAAATTTCAGTTTTTTTGTTTGATGATTTCAGACCCACACCCGAGCTATCCTATGCAGTTCGAGAATTAAAATGCGGGGCAGGAATTGTACTTACAGCATCACACAATCCGCCTGAATACAACGGCTATAAAGTATATTGGAATGATGGTGGACAAGTAGTTCCACCTCAAGATGATGCCATAATTTCTGAAGTAGGAAAAGTATCATTTTCTGAAATAAAATTTAATGGAAATGAGGACTTAATTACCTATATAGGTTTTGAAATTGACAAAAAATTCAACGATGCCTCTATAGCACAAGTACCATCAACCATGCACGCAGGCAAGGAAATGTTGCAAATAGTTTATACACCATTACATGGAACTTCTATAAAATTAGTGCCCGATGTTTTAACACTTGCTGGTTTTAAAAATATTCATATTGTTGAGGAACAAGCCATTCCTGATGGAAATTTTTCAACTGTAAAATCCCCCAATCCTGAAGAACCTGAAGCGCTAACCATGGCTTTGGAAAAAGCTGAAAAAGTAAATGCAGATATTGTGATCGGAACAGACCCCGATGCCGATAGATTAGGAATTGCAGTAAGAAATAAACAAGGCAAAATGATTTTATTAAATGGAAATCAAACCAACACCATTCTTACACACTATTTTATTAAAAATATTGCAAAAAATGTACAATCAACTGATTTTATAGGCTCCACCATTGTAACTTCAGATATATTTATAGATTTAGCAAAACATTTTGGTATTGAATGTAAAGTAGGATTAACAGGCTTTAAATGGATAGGAAAATTCATCAAAGACTTTCCAAATCAAAGATTTTTATGTGGAGGCGAAGAAAGTTTTGGTTTTATGGTAGGAGATTTTGTAAGAGATAAAGATTCCGTAACAACCATTTTATTGGCTTGTGAAATTGCGGCCCAATTGAAACTGGAAGGAAAAACAATGTACGATTATTTATTAGAAATTTATACAGAAGTTGGTTTTTATCATGAAGAATTGGTTTCATTAACAAAAAAAGGAATGGACGGAGCCGAGCAAATAAGCCTAATGATGAAAGGATTCAGAGAAAATCCACCGAAATCTTTTGATGGCTCTGAAGTAATAATTTTAGATGATTATGAAAATTCAGTTTCTAAAGATTTACGAAACGGTAGTACTTGTGAAATTCAAATTCCGAAAAGTAATGTGTTAATATTTTATACAGAAGACGGAACAAAAATTGCGGCCCGACCATCCGGAACCGAACCGAAAATAAAGTTTTATTTCTCTGTAAAAGACAAGCAAAATTCTGTTGAAGAATACGACACCTTAAAACAAAAAGCATCTGCCAAAATTGCCAGGATTAAAAAAGAATTAGGGGTTTAAGATAGAAATGAATGAAAAAAGAAAATCCTATCGGGGTATTTGATTCTGGAATTGGCGGCTTAACGGTAGCAAAAGAATTAAAACGCCTGCTCCCAAAAGAAAATATCATCTATTTCGGTGATAGCAAACATTTGCCTTATGGTGATAAATCTAAGGAAGCATTGATTGGATATTCTGAAAAAATTACCCGGTTTTTATTGGAACAAAATTGCAAAGCGATTGTTGTAGCCTGTAATACTGCTTCAGCAACGGCTTTGAAAGAAGTAAAAGCATTAGCAAAAGGCAAGGCATTGGTTTTTGACGTTATATCGCCTGTTGCTGAAAAAATTGCTTTTGAATTGAATCAAAAAGTGGGTGTAATTGCTACAAAAGCAACTGTAAACAGTCATTTATACAAAAAAAGTATAAGAAAATTCAACAAACACATAGAAGTCAGCGAATTGGCAACCCCTCTTTTAGTACCCGTAATTGAAGAAGGTTTTTTTAACCATGCCATTTCAAAAGCAGTTTTAAAAACGTATTTGACGAATAAAAAATTGGAAAATATAGATACTTTGGTTTTAGGTTGCACACATTATCCTTTGATTTTGAATGAAGTAAAGCAATTTTATGAAAATAAAATAAACATCATAGATTCCCCTTTGATTGTGGCAAACCAAGTGATTCATACTTTAAGAAAGCATAAATTATTACAAGAAAATAATAGTCCAAATTATACATTCTATTTTTCAGATATCACACCAAGAATTGAAAAATTATCTAAGAAATTTTTTGGAAATAATATTCAATTGGAATTGAAAGTTTTATAAGAAAGGTACATAATAAACTTATAGCTTTGGCTAAATTATTTATAATTCAGATTATCTATTATTTTGTTTAAAACTTTTCTTTGGGAATCAAACGCAATGGATTCCAATGATACTTCGGTAAATTTTATCCAATGAAATGCTTGAAGTTCTATTGAATCGAAATTGGTAATTTCGTCTTGAAATTCAAGCAAAAAAAACATATCTATCGTGTTGTACAAAATATTTTTATACAAATAAGTGTTCGGTTCAGAAGCGATATATTGAAGTTTCTTTGTGTCAATTTTTATATTTAATTCTTCATTCAATTCTCGAAAACAACAATGTTCTGCTGTTTCATTTGGGTCGATAAATCCGCCTGGTAAATCCCATTTCCCTTTTTGTGGTTCTTGATTTCTTTGGGTTAAAAGAATAGAGTCTTCTTTTTTTAAAATAACAGCAACTGCTCCCGCAACATTATGATAGTATTCAAAATTACAATCTTGGCAAACAATTTTTTTATTTTCTAAAAAAGAAATATTTTTTGAAGAACAATTGGGGCAGAATTCAAACATTTTATTTAATGTAACAATTTGTTAATGTAGCAATTAATCAATTTACTAATGTAATTCAATAATTTATAAATGAATTAATTTATCAATACAATAATTATAAGAATTTATTTTTAAACAAATTTAGTAAAAATTATTAAATCTAAAATCTCACTTTTTCCTATTTCTCGGATGAAAATCTAAAATAGTGGTTTGCAAATGTTTTTGATTGATATGAGTATAAATTTCAGTGGTTATGATGCTTTCGTGTCCCAACATCATTTGAATGGAACGCAAATCGGCACCATTGTGCAGCAAATGCGATGCAAACGAATGCCGAAATGTATGTGGTGAGATATTTTGTGTAATTCCTGCTGTTTTTGCTAATTCTTTAATAAAAATAAAAATCATAACACGGCTTAATTTTCTTCCGTTTCGGTTTAAAAAGAGAAAATCTTTATACTTTTCCTCTATTTTTAAATGATTTCTCACTTCATTTTTATAAATATTGATGAATGTTATGGCGTAATCTGAAATAGGTACTAAACGCTGTTTATTGCCTTTACCAGTAACTTTTAAAAAATTATCTTCAAAAAATAAATCTGAAATTTTTAGATTGATCAATTCCGATACTCGTAAACCACAACCATATAAAGTTTCTAAAATCGCTCTGTTTCTTTCGCCTTGTGGAGAGCTTAAATCTATCGAACTGATGAGTTTTCCTATTTCATCTTCCGACAAAGTATCAGGCAAATACAAGCCAATTTTCGGTAATTCTATCAATTCCGCAGGATTGTCTTCTCGCCTTTCATCAAGCAATAAAAATTTAAAAAAAGATTTTATAGCTGAAATTAAACGTGCTTGTGAACGAGTTTTGTAATCTGTTTTGGCTATTTCATATACAAATTGTTGTATTAGATTTGCATCAATTTTTATTGGATTTTTTTCATTATTTTCTTCACAAAAAACTTGAAGTTTTATAATATCACGTAAATAAGATTCCACCGTATTATCAGATTTTCCTTTCTCAATCTTCAAATACATTTTATAATCTTGTATGGAATCTTCCCAATTCAAGATATAGTTTTTTTATCCATTTTCTAAAGTTATTTGCATCACTTCAACATTTGCATTTTGTAGAAATTCCAAACCAGAAGTATCAGAATATTGTTTCAAATAAACTACTTTTTTAATTCCAGCTTGGTGAATTAACTTACTACATTCTTTACAAGGTGAAAGTGTAATATATAGAGTTGCATTTTTACAACTGTGCGTACTAGCAGCCACTTTTAAAATCGCATTTGCCTCTGCATGAAGCACATACCATTTTGTGTAATTTTCTTCATCTTCACAAATGTTTTCAAAACCAGAGGGTGTTCCATTGAAACCATCAGAAATTATCATTCGATCTTTCACAATCAAAGCCCCCACTTTTTTACGTTCACAATAGGATAATTTTGCCCATTCTAAAGCCATTTTCATATAAGCGGTATCAAATTTTGTTTGCTTCATTGTACAAATTTAGGTTTTATATTAACTAATTTAATAGTAATTCAGTTATTATACTGACTGTATTTATAGTATTTTTTTTTATATTATTGATATATAAATATTTAAAAATACATTATTTCCCATTAAAAATATTCATTGTGTTGGCAACTCCTGCAAAAATAAAAGACAGAACGCATTTTGAAAAAACAGAGATTCTTTCTTGTAAAGTTGATAGTTCTTCTTCATTCCAATTATTCAATACAAAATCTATTTGTTGTCCTTTTGAAAATTCATTTCCAATACCAAAACGTAGCCGACAATACTGTTGGGTTTGAAGTAAATCTTCGATACTTTTCAAGCCATTATGTCCTGCACTGCTTCCTTTGGTTTTCAATCGTAAAACGCCAAAATCTAAATGTAAATCATCGGTAATTATGAGAATATTTTCGGTATTAATTTCCAATTTTTCTTTCCAATATTTCACTGCTTTTCCGCTTAGGTTCATATAAGTGTCTGGTTTCAGAACATAGGTTTTTCTGCCTTTGTAAGATGTCTTTTTCATCATTCCAAACGAAACAGACTCCCATGGTTCTTGAAAATTTTTACCTATTTCTTCTACTATTTTGAATCCAATATTATGGCGTGTATTTTCATACTTTTCTCCAATATTCCCCAATCCTACAATCAGAAATTTTTTCATTCTCAAAAAAATTTTTTACTTTTTATTCTATCTAATTCTAACTGATGTTGAAGCTTATTTAAATTTTCAAATTTTATTTCTTCTCTGAGAAAATCTTTAAAGAAAACGGTAATTTGCTTTCCATAAATATCTTGATCAAAATCATGAATATGAACTTCAATTTGTATGTTCTTTCCATCTACAGTTGGGCGATTTCCTATATTCAACATGCCAGAATATGTTTTCTCGTCTAAATTAATTTCAACAATATAACTTCCATTTTTAGGGATTATTTTTGTTGAATCAATTTCTAAGTTTGCAGTAGGAAATCCAATTTTAGAACCTATTTGTTGTCCTTTTATCACTTTCCCTTTTATAAAAAAATCATAGCCTAATTTTAGATTCGCGCTAAAAATATTTCCTTCATTAATATCCTTTCTAATTTGCGTAGAACTAATTTTTGACTCATCATTTTTTATTTCAGGAAGTTGGATTAAATCAAATCCAAATTCTTGTTGAAGTTTTTGTAATTCACTAAAATTTCCTTCTCTATTTTTTCCAAAATGATGATTAAAGCCAATAACCAAAGTATGAATTTGCAACTTTTCAACTAAAATTTCTTTTACAAATTCGAAGGCAGACATTTCACTAAACTTTTTATTGAATGCCTGAATAATGAGGTTTTGAAGTTGATGAGTTTCTAATAATTTTATTTTTTCATCTAAAAGTGTGAGAAGTTTAAAATCTGAGTTGGGCTGTAAAACCAAACGAGGATGCGGTTCTAAGGTTAAAATATAAGACTCACCATGTAATTTATTAGCCAAATTGTTTATATAATTTAAAACTGAAATATGCCCATAATGAACCCCATCAAAACTACCCAAAGTAAGAATTTTGGGTTTAGAATGATCAATATTTTCTAAATTGTCTATTATTTTCAAACGTATCAAATTTTATTGCAAATATGAAAAAAAATAAATACATTATAAATAAACATTTTTTGCAAAAAATTATTCATCATTTCAAAACTTTTTATAATTTTAACAAAACTTAAAACCATGATAGTATCACATATAGCAGCCGAATGTTTTCCAGTATTAAAAGCTGGCGGATTAGGAGATGTAGTAGGTTCTCTTCCTAAATATTTAGAAAAAGAAGGCGTAGATGCCAAAATAATTGTTCCTTACCATGCATCACAATTTGTAAAGAACGGCAGCTGGGAAGTTGTTTTTGATGAAATTTTATACTTTGGGTACGCCAATCATCATATAAAAATCCATAGAGATCTTGAAAAATCATTAGGATTTGATTTGTATTTAATAGAAGTTCCGGGTATGTTTCCCCGTGAAAAAGTGTATGGATATAATGATGATCCTGAACGATTTATTTTCTTTCAAACTATTGCATTATTATTTATGAAAACTTGGAAGAAAAAACCAGATATAGTTCACTGCCATGATCACCATACGGGATTGATTCCATTTTTGATGAAATATGGTTATGACTTTGATGTATTTAAACTAACACCGTCAGTTTTTACCATTCATAATGGAGAATATACAGGGCAAATGGGGTGGAACAAAGCAGAATTACTTCCATTATACGATGTCTATCAATCTGGTATGATGGATTGGGAAAACACGATAAACCCTATAACTACAGGTATTAAAAACGCATGGCTGGTAACCACAGTTTCCGATGGATATTTGCTGGAACTTGCCCAATCTCATAATTCAACTGGGAAAGCTATTCAAGAACAATGGATGAAATCCGTAGGAATTGTAAATGGAATTGATGATGAAGTGTGGAACCCAGAAGTGGATCCTTTTTTGGAAAGTAATTACGGAGTGAAAAATGTAGAAGCAGGTAAAAAGAAAAATAAAAACACCCTATGCTTTCGCTACGGATTAAATCCTGATGTTCCATTATTAGGTTTTATCGGTAGAATGGTAGGCGAAAAAGGGGCGGATTTTATGCCACAAGCCATTGAAAAAGTTTTACAACAAACAAAAGATGTAAGTTTTATGATTGTAGGTTCGGGGCAAGCAGAATATGAAGGAGCAATTGAATATTTGAAATATAAATTCCCTAAAAATATAAATACATTTATCGGTTATGACGAAAGTTTAGCTCATTTGGTTTACGCAGGAGCAGACTATTTGATGATGCCTTCACGCGTGGAACCTTGCGGTCTAAACCAACTATATTCAATGAATTACGGCACAATTCCATTAGTAAGAAAAGTTGGCGGTCTGAAAGATACTGTTGGAGACATTAACGATAAAGGAGAAGGATTTACTTTTATACAAGCTAATTATTTAGATTTTTCAGATACAATTTTACGAGCCGTATATTATCCATGGAAAAAAGGAGAATTAAATAATCAACGAAAAAAAATAATGGAAATAGACCATTCATGGAGTAAATCTGCTAAAAAATATATAGAATACTATCAGAATTTATTAGATAAAAAATAATGTACTACTTTATCAATCTGTTTAGTTTGAATTAGATATTTTATACTAATATAGTCCACACCTATTTTCCTTATAGTTCGTTATGCACCATAAGGAAATTTTCTATACTTAATTCCTAAAAAATAAATCAATTATTAATCTATCTCCGCCTCTTTTTTAAAATGTAATAAATTTATTCGTTTTTATTAACAAGTAATTTCTTAATAACTCTT
>Ga0316611_1000531_pt1 | contig 12886 bp, 8 predicted proteins | sample MIS2016202_MG_FD_207675 | JGI IMG/M metagenome (GOLD analysis project Ga0316611, IMG submission 207675) | Microbial mat bacterial communities from Middle Island sinkhole, Lake Huron, Michigan, United States - MIS.2016.202 | ecosystem: Environmental > Aquatic > Freshwater > Lake > Sediment... | reverse complement strand
CTTGAGACGTGAGTAAACCCTCAATTTTCGCTTGAAAATCATTGAGTTGCTTTTCTGTTGCTCGTAAATCCTCGCCGTTCAAAATCCCCTCGCCACAGTGATCACAGTAGTCACCGGGCTGATCTATAGTTATCGTATGTTCCTGATAAGTATAGATTTGTGGACGAGTTTCCCTGATGAGAATTCCTTGTTGACAAATAGTGCAGTGTGTCATATTTGATAGCGTTTTTTTCAACACTTCATGAGAGTTGCCTAAAATTTTTCTTAAACGATACCAAGTAAAATCCATCTTCGTTTGCCATAAACTTCATATACCAGTGACAACTTTAAGCATATTTTAACCTCAAAGGTTAATTACATCAAGAGCAAAAATTAAAGATCAGGTTGAAAATCCATTGCAACAGCCAAATATCGCACGTCCTAAAACTAATTCCGTGTCTTATATCAAATTCTGTGATTTAAACAGTAATTTTTGTTAAAATCACAGCCATCAAGTCACACTAGCCGACCGTCGATATCCCGCCTGTTAAACGCTGAACATGACCTTGCAACAATCCCAGACAATTCTCATTGTAGATGATAAGCCTCACGATGCGAATCCATTGTGCGAGTTGCTATCCTCACATCATTTTCAAGTGATTGTTGTGACTCATAGAGAAGATGCGATGAAACATCTTGAGGCACAGCGTCCTCATTTGATTTTACTCGATTTTACTATCGGTGAACAATGTCACTTTGAATTTGTGCGTCACTGCAAAGCGCAAGCCCATTATCAAGATATTCCCATCATCCTGATCAAACAACTTGACGAACCGATTGATTTTACACTCGGATTTAGCGATTTCATTGTCAAACCCTATCAAGCGGAAGAACTGCTGATGCGGATTCACGCCCAAATCACGTTACAAACTTGTCGGCATAAATTACAAGTTCAAGAAGCCCAAGTCGCCGTGTTGAGTCGAAAATTGACGGAATTTGAACAAACACATCATCAGCAAATTCAACAACTTAATGACGCATACCGTCGCTTTGTACCACAAGAATTTTTAAAATTTTTGGGACGGGACAGCGTGATGGAATTACAACTGGGTGACTTGGTGGAGCGAGAAATGACCGTGATGTTTTCAGATATTCGCGGCTTCAGTGAATTATCTGAAAATATGACTCCCGAAGAAAAGTTTGATTTTATTAATATTTATTTGGGGCAGATGGAACCGATTATTGGACAACATCATGGTTTTGTTGATAAATATATTGGCGATGGCATCATGGCATTGTTCCCCACCAGCCCCGATGACGCGTTGAATGCCTGTCTTGCGATGCTCAGAAAATTGATAGAATACAATGAATTATTGCACGAAGCGGGTTATCCCTCGATTTCTATCGTCATTGGTGTAAACACAGGACTATTAATGCTAGGTACAGTAGGGGGAAAAAATCGCATGGATGGTACAGTGATTGCCGATGCCGTCAGTGTCGCAGCGCGGATTGAAGATTTAAGTAAGACGTATGGGACATCATTATTAATTACCGAATTCACTTTAAATAAACTACAACATCCTGATAAATATAAAATTCGCATGGTGGATCGGGTGCACTTGAAGGGTAAAAAAGACTCTGTGATTGTTTATGAACTATTCGACGCGGACGCGCCACAAACATTGGCTTTAAAATTACAAACGACAGCCGATTTTGAAGAAGCATGTCTTGCTTATCACGAAAAAGAATATAAAAAATCCCAACAACTCTTTGAAAAGATAGTTGAAATTAATCCACACGATAAAGCTGCGATAGTGTATTTAGAACGCTGCAAAACGCCAGAGGAAGTGGAAGCAGCGCGGGCAAAATTTACTACGGAATTGTATGAATTAAACAAGGCTTATGAACGTTTTGTGCCGCGTGAGTTCTTGAAATTATTAGATAAAGAAAGCGTGCTTGAAGTGCAGTTGGGCGACCATGTTGAACGAGAAATGACGATTTTATTCTCAGATATTCGTGGTTTTACCGCAATGTCGGAAAAAATGACTCCACAAGAAAACTTTGACTTTATTAATATTTATTTGGGACAGATGGAGCCGATTATCGGACAACATCATGGTTTTGTTGATAAATATATCGGTGATGCGATTATGGCATTGTTCCCCGGCAGTCCGGACGATGCGGTGCGTGGCGCGATTGAAATGTTGCGTGGCTTGGTGGAATACAATGAATTGCTGAAAGAGGCGCATTATCAACTCATTAGAATCGGGATCGGTTTAAACACGGGTCCTCTGATGTTGGGCACGGTCGGCGGTCCTAATCGTATGGATGGTACGGTGATTTCTGATGCAGTGAATTTGGCAGCAAGAATTGAAGGGTTGACTAAAATTTACGGCACTGCGTTGTTGATTACCGATCAAACGTATCAAAAACTGGAAGACATTTCGCAATACAATATCCGAGTGATTGATCGGGTGACGGTGAAAGGTAAAACTGAGCCAGTGACTGTGTATGAAGTGTTTGATGGGGATCCGCAGCATCTAATTGAATTAAAATCAAAAACATTAAATGATTTTGAAGAAGGTTGCGTTTATTATCATGGGCAAGAATTAGATATGGCACGTCAAAGTTTTGAAAAAGTCTTAGCAATCAATCCTGAAGATGAGGCAGCACGAGTTTACCTGACCCGTTGTGATGAGCCGTCTTCTTCATAGCAGATTTCGTGAATTGTTTTTATAATCATTGTAAAATCAGTCTGTTGATAGCATTTCTTTTATTGAACAACCGATTGCAATATTAAAATTCTCTTTCTATCAGATGAAGCAATTTCGCCAAAGCTCCTTGATTTTTCTGCATAAATTCTAAACCACGTTGTCCCGCTTGTTTGCGCAATTCCGTATGGGTTAAATAATCAATCACGGCGGCTGCGAGTTCAGAGGGATTTTCAACTTGGCGAGCGGCATGAATTGCAAGTAGATTGCGTCCAATGTCAGCAAAATTAAAGATATGCGTACCAAAAATCACCGGTATGCCCACTGCCGCGGCTTCCAACATATTATGCCCCCCAACCGTCACCAAACTTCCCCCCACAAACGCGACATCACTCACTGCATACAACAAGATCAGTTCTCCCATCGTATCGCCTAAATAAATTTTTGTCGCTGAATGACAGGGCATATTTTCACTGCGTTTGACGATAGAGTAGCCTGATTTTTCACATAAATTTGCCACTTTGTTGAAACGTTCCGGATGACGTGGCACGAGAATTAATAATGTTTCGGGCAGTTGACGAATAATTTCTGCAAAAGCCGCCAAAACTTGCACTTCTTCCTCATCATGGGTGCTGGCAGCTATCCAAATGTGACGCGCATTTCCGAGCGATTGACGCAGTTGTTGCGCTTGAATCCACAGGTTCTCTGGCAAGGGTGCATCGAATTTGATATTGCCAATAATGTGAACTTTTTCAGGCTTCATGCCTAAATTGATAAAACGTTGGGCATCTTGTGAAGTTTGTGCTGCGATATGGTTGATATAACTGAGAATTTTTTTGGTGATGGGAGCAATTTTACGATAGCCGCGCGCGGAACGTTCCGATAACCGGGCATTGGCTAAAATCACGGGAATATGACGTTGATGACAATGATGGAGGAGATTAAACCATAGTTCTGTTTCCATCAGAATCAATAGGTTAGGTTGCGCCCGCTGTAGAAATCGCACAACAGCGTCAGGAAGATCGTAGGGCAAATAGGCATGATAAACCTTATCACCGAATACTTGTTGCACCCGTTGCGATCCAGTCACCGTCATGGTCGTAACAAGGATTGCGTGTTGGGGATGACGCAGTTTTAATTGTTGAATCAATGGGATAGCTGCTTGAAACTCGCCCACAGAAACTGCGTGTATCCAAATACAACCGCGCGGCACGGTAATAAAGCCAAAACGTTCGTGCCATCGTTGCCAATAACCTCGCATTTTGCAGCCACGCCAGAATAAACGCAGTAAAATCAATGGGGTAGCGAGATAGAGTAGCAGTGAGTAGAGGGCTCGTAACATTTTTTATGGTGATCTTAAATCATTCGTAGAAATACCAACGTTATTCAGGTCATCAACGCAACAGTTCAATAAATTCCAGCAATGCTCAGTACCCAAATCTAAATTTACTATAATTCAGTAGGTTACGACAATATCAACATTTGTTTAAGAGTTTTAACCAATTGAATATTTTAGATATTATTTTTATACTGGGAATTGCTGGCTGATGGCAGTCATTACCGTCCGTTTATCGCGAGTGTGTTGAATGTGATACCAATTTCCGGATGGCTGATCTGTAATCACTCACGTTATGAACAACTACACCGCGCTCGTTGATAACGCTTGAGGTGACGACTGTTAATTTTCCATTCATCGTTCTCATCTAAGTTCAAATCGAACGTGCCACGCCATTTTCCCTGTCCACAGCGAGTCATTGCCGTGACATCGACAGATACCCGTGCCTCACCCAATCCTTCATCACAACTCACTAATTTTGCTCGATTTAACTTCTTAATCCGCGTGGCAGACAACTTATTTTTCAACTGCTTGGTCGTCGTTTCCCATTTCGTCAATGCTGTGCTAACCCGACGGTTTTTCAGATTTTGATAATAGGATTTCACAACGGCAACGGCTTCACTGCATTCTGCGGCTTGAAGTTCCAAAGGAAACAACAACATCATACTCGACAACCATAAAACCACATAGCCCAACATTTTTCTAATTGGATGTTTCATATCAATTTCCACCGAATGGGTTGAGAAAACAATGAAATTTCAGGTAGTAAACAGTCGCTCAGGGTCAATCAATAGTAAAATCAACTGATTAAATTTCATGAATTCTGACAGGTTGAATATTTACAAATTTTTAAAATTAAGCGTTTTTCATCTGCCAGTTATCAAAAAAATCAATCCATTGAATCTTAAAAATTCTCACAAGTTCCCCACTACCCACATTTGATCAATCGTTCAAACGGTTTTTTTTATCATCATCTGTGAAATCAATGAAGTTGACAATATCAAATAAATGTATCAATTGATTGAAATTAAAGTAAATTTTTAAAACCGTCTGAACTATTGTTGACAGGCAATTCGGTTTTTTGCAATTCTCAGAAACCCGATCTGCGCATCTGTGTATTATTCTATCTCAAAATGATAAGCGAAAAGAGCATGAGCAATAGAATCTGATTTTTTGACAATAAATTATTGATTTTAAAAATAGTTAATCGCTATTTCACTTAATCAATATTCAATAATAATGGCAAAGGTTGCAAATCACTGGGTGGAGCGGGGAAAATTCGACACGGCACCATTCGCAATCGACTGCGCTGAGACTCCCGTTTGCGACAACTTTGTTGAATCAACTCGGTGACATCTAAATAATTCTCTGATAATACAACCAATTCCCGCGCGATTTCCGCATCGGTCGAATCAATCAATACCTTGCCTGCGACCCCAAATTGCGACGAGGCATCGATCACACTTTCTGAGGAAGGAATAAAGCGTTGCGTCATGATCCGAATATTTCCCCCATTTCCGGCATACGCATTGGCACGTAACTGACTTTTTCCCACAATAAAAAATGTTGGGGTGCGAATCATGATATTGCCGCCAGTATCTTGTGGTTGAGAACCCTGTGTTTCTGCGGTGATCTGACTGCCATCGCCGATTCGTAATTGTCCTGTGGCTAAAATTTCAATTTCCCCCCCACCGGCATGATTGGCTTCTGTGGTCAACTTGCTGTTATTTAAAAATAAACGGTGAACATCTAATTTAATTTCGCCAGCACGCCCACTGCTTTCCAAACTTTGCGATGTGATTTGGCTATCGTCATTCATTTCAATGGCTTGACTGGTCAGACGAATTTCGCCACCGTTGCCTGTACCACGCGTGCCGGCGGTGATTTTACTTTGATTGCTTAAATGCACATCTGTCGCAGTGATGGCAATATTTCCAGCGTTCCCAGTCGCTACAGCGATACTTTGAATTTCACTTTTATCGTTTAAATTTAATGAATTAGTTTGAATTTTTAACGCCCCACTTGCTCCAGAACTGAACGCATTGCTGGCGATACCTGCTTGATTCATATCCAATTGTTGCGTGGTGATGGCAATCGAACCGCCCACTCCTGTCCCGCCGGTATTCGCAATGATGCCGGATTGAGTTTCTAGCGTCAACTGATTGGTTTTTAAAGTAATATTTCCTGCATTTCCTGTCGAGTCTGCCAATGTTGCTGTTTGAATCACCGCTCCATCACGCAATAATAGCGTAGGTGTGTGAATTGTAATTTTTCCACCATCCGCGGTATTGTAGGCATTACTGGTAATCGCGCTGGGCTGATTATCGCTATTTTTTTCAGTCAGTTGCACGCTCTCTGTCGCAGAAACGATGATTTCACCGCCATGAGAATAACCACGATGGGTACTGTCAATGGTGCTGTTACGTTGCAAATGGAGGCGTGCGGTTTCAATAGTCAAATTACCCGCGGGTTCAATCGACATTGCTTGTGCAGTGTTACTTATCCCACTAGAATCAGTGAGTTGGATATCTTTTGCCGAAATGTGAATATCCCCACTGCCCCCCACACCACGCGCCAGACTGCTGATAACGGATTGTTGTAACATTAATTTTGGCGTATTGAGTTCAATTCCCGCAGCATTTCCTTTACTGCCGGTTTGCGCATTGGTACTGAGCGCGCTTTGTTGGAGTGTCAGATAATCCGTCGCATCCAGTTGCAGTTGCCCGCTCGAACCTTCACCATAAGTATATGAACTGATGAGACTTTGTTGCATCGTCAATTGCTGCGTCGCTACCGTTAATTTTCCGGCATTGCCCGCTGCCCGCGTAGAAGTGAGTAACGTACTGTTATCCATCGTCAATTTTGGTGTATGCAACGTCAATTTGCCACCCAAACCCGTGCCGAAATTTTCCGCTGTGATGCGTCCTCGTTGCAGCGTCGTGCTATTTTCAGCAATAACTTCAATTCCTTGTCCATTACCACCGTAACTGTCAGCAAAAATTTGTCCGCCCGTCATTGCCAAATCACCGCTGTGAATAAAAACCTTACCGCCCTGCTGACCACTGACATCAAGATTGGCTAATTGTATTTTATCCGTGAGGGCAAGATGCGGAATATCTTCAGCATGAGAAAGGGTCATCGTGCCAAACTTCGTGATATTTTGAGGTAAAAAGCCCGTGGAATTCATTTGAATTTCCCCTGCCTGCGCAATGGAAAGAAGGTTGATTTGTCCATTGGAAGAAAATAATGTTGCATTTTCCAAGCGAATATCGCCGCCGATGAGGTTCAAACTTTTTCCCGTTTGCGTGGCTAACAGCTTACTTTGTATCGTTATTGAACTTGGCGAATCGGTCAAAAATCCAAAAGCAGTCGGCGCGGCAGTGGTTAAAATACTCTCACTTGGTTGGCGTGCATTCACCTGTCCCGTCCCCAAACGCACCACGTCTGCCGTCGTCAGATAAAAACCTTGTGGCACACTGAGCGAGGCATGTTGCCCAAAAAGTACCCCGCTGGGATTGATAAAATAAATATCGGCATTGGGTAGGCGAGTGGTGATTTTTCCATCAATAACAGAGGGTTGCCCGCCAGTTATTCGACTGATCACTCGCGTGATTGTAGTCGCACCGGTAAAAGTCGCGATTTCATGTTCACTGAGATTAAATGTTTGAAAACTATGGAATAAATTATTTCCCACTTGCTGACCAATATCTGGAGTGATCAGATAATTTGGTGCAGTGAGTGAGGTCACTTTTCCCAATGTTCCATCTGTGATAATTTCAGCCTGTGTCGAAAAACTGAGAATTATCAATAAGTAAATTAATTGTAGCAACTGTATCATGGCGTGCTGTGCATCTTGAAATGGAGCAGAAAACGAACGAGGGGACGGAACGCTGCGTTACATCAAATTCTGTCCTCTGTCAATGAAAGATATGGAATTGAATTAATTATAACAAAATTTGTCTATCTAACTGCGATTTCGTGGTAAAATAGGTTTGACTGATTCTATATAAAATTCAATCAACTAAAAGAGTTCGCTATGTTTTGGATAAATTTGTTGGCAATCTTCATTGCATTGCTCACGGTGCTTGGCACGTTGGAATTAATGTTTATCACCTTGGGCGGGCTATTCCCGATAAGACGCTTGGAAAAAATCCGTGCCGCACCCAACAGTCTCGCAGTGGTGATTCCAGCACATAATGAAGAAATTAATATTACAAGAACAATCAAAAGTTTGCAATCATGTGATCGTCCTAGTGCAACAGTATCTTTTGTGGTCATTGCCGACAATTGCACCGATAATACCGCAGAAGTGGCACAGCAGGCAGGCGCGCAAGTGTTGATTCGTCACAATGAACAGCAACGTGGCAAGGGTTATGCGTTGGATGAGGCGTTTTCGCAACTGTTGGCGCAAGGCATTGAAACGGTGTTAATTATTGATGCGGACACGGTGGTGGAGCGCAATTTTTTGCAGGCATCTGAGGCGAAATTTTGTCAAGGGGCGGAGGCGTTGCAATGTCGTTATACAGTGCTGAATGCACAAGATTCGTTGCGAACTCAATTGCTTAACGTGGCATTGTTGGCATTTAACGTGTTGCGTCCGCGGGGGCGTGAGGCTTGGAAATTATCTGTGGGAATTTCGGGCAATGGGTTTGGTCTGACGAAAAATGCGTTGCAAACCGTGCCTTATACCGCAAATTCTGTGGTGGAAGATTTGGAATATCATCTGGCATTGGTGCGCGCCGGTCTCAAAGTGCAATTTGTTGATAATACAACGGTAAAAGCCGATATGCCCGTCAGTGGCAAGGGAGTTGAAACGCAACGTACTCGTTGGGAAGGGGGCAGATTTCGGATGATGCGTGAACACATTCCCTCCTTGTTATTCAACGTGTTGCAAGGAAAATTTCGATTGCTGGAGCCGTTGTTAGAGTTGTGTTTATTGCCCTTGGCACTCCACGTATTTTTGCTCATCATTTTGTTACCGTTGCCATTTTTGCCCACGCAGCTTTATGCCCTGTTTGGATTGTTTATTGTGATAATTCATGTGCTTACAGCATTGTGGGTCGGCGGTGGAACGTTGCGTGACTTGCGAGTATTGTTGATTGCGCCATTCTATATTTTATGGAAGTTGATGTTATTGCCACGATCATTTAAGACCGCTCGTAAAAATGCCACTTGGGTACGCACCGCTCGGCAACCTGATGAAAAATAAAAATATTCGGACAGATAATTTGGTTAGGAATGGCGCGTTGGTATGGTTCTGATTACAACAAATCTCGCTGTTTTATCTCAATATGTTCGCGTTGGGCTTGTTTCAGAGTGGTATCGGTGCCGGGAAATTTTACTTTTTCACCTGCCAACAATTGCTCAATGGTGAAGATTTGAATTTTTGGATAATCCCGGTTAAAGCCTTGAGAATGATAATAACCGATCTCCATTGCTTCTAATTCCATATTGTGAGATGGCGGTTCAAGCGTAATAAACACGCCCATGACCGCGTTTTTTTCTCGATCCACCGTGCCATTTAAATCTCGAATGTCGCCGCTTTTCACCTTGCCACTTTTGACTTGAATAATGATACGTTTATCGCTGTCACTACTCGAATCGGTGAAGGTCATCACGCCATCAATGCCCTTGTCCGCGCCCTTTTTGCCCGTTTTGCTGCCCGCTTGACCGCCGTAAGGACGTGCTGGAATTAATCCCAATAATTATAATTCTCAGATTTGGTATTAGTATCTTTGTACCAATTTAAATTTGCACTTCTATCTTGTAAAATCAATAATTTTTCCTCGTTTCCGTCCGCTGACGTGGGAATGTAGTCCAGATGTGCCAGCGTCACGAGTAAACAAAAATACGCGGAACTTTTTGTTTTATTGACAAAAATTTTCTTATCCCACCATTTTTGTGAAATTTGCACGCGATAACTTCTCAAAGTGAAACATCTCGTTGTAAAATACGCCACACTGCAAATGCTAGGAAAAAAATGATATGGGATTTAAATGTGGAATCGTGGGACTGCCCAATGTGGGAAAATCGACGTTATTCAATGCGTTGACCAATGCACAAATTCAAGCGGAAAATTATCCATTTTGTACCATTGAACCCAATGTGGGCGTGGTGGCAATGCCAGACAGTCGGCTGAATGCGTTGGCGACCATTGTTAAACCTCAGAAAATTATTCCGACAACGATGGAATTTGTGGATATTGCGGGCTTGGTCGCGGGGGCATCTCAGGGGGAAGGGCTGGGAAATAAATTTTTAGCCCATATTCGTGAAACACAAGCGATTGCACAAGTTGTCCGTTGTTTTGACAATACCGATATTATCCACGTTTCTGGCAAAGTCAATCCGTTAGCCGACATTGAAGTCATTAATACGGAGTTGGCGTTGGCAGATTTGGATACGGTGGCACGGGCATTACAACGGGTGCTGAAAGATACCAAAAGTGGCAATAAAGAGGCGTTGGCAAAGAAAAGTTTATTAGAACGGGTGCAAACGCATTTAGATGCTGGAAAACCCGTGCGCACCTTGAACTTGAGTCATGAGGAAAATGAAGTTCTCTATGAATTGCATTTGCTGACCGCCAAACCGACCGTGTATATTGCGAATGTCAATGAAGATGGTTTTAGCCATAATCCTTATTTAGATCAAGTTATTGCATTGGCAACCCAAGAAGGGGCGGAAGTTGTGCCGGTGTGCGCGGCGACGGAGGCGGAATTGGTGAGCTTGGCAGCCGAAGAACGTCAGGAATTTTTGCAGGCGATGGGCATGACCGAGCCGGGATTAAATCGAGTGATTCATTCTGGATATCGGTTGTTACGGTTGCAAACGTACTTCACCGCGGGAGTGAAGGAAGTGCGAGCGTGGACAGTGGCGATTGGGGCGACGGCTCCTCAAGCAGCGGGCGTGATTCATACGGATTTTGAACGGGGTTTTATTCGTGCCGAAGTGGTTGGTTATCAAGATTTTATTACCTACAAGGGCGAACAAGGTGCGAAAGAAGCGGGAAAATGGCGGTTGGAAGGGAAGGAATATATCGTGAAAGATGGCGATGTGATGCACTTTCGTTTTAACGTGTAACGTTTTAAAATTTCAGTGATATTTCAATCAATGGGATAAATAGTAACGGAACAATTGATTTTAATCGAGTTTCGATAACTTTAAATCAGTGCAACGAATCGAGCAAAAAACAATTTTTCAATTGCCTTATCCCGTTATTATTAGATGTTACAAAATAACCATTGTTGAAAATAAATTGAATTAAATAAAACAGATAACTAAAAATTATACGAGACCGCAATAAAAAAACTTGCATTTTCTTTGCAATAGTGACATGATAATGTCTATGCGTAATAGGCTATGGAAATTGATTGCCGCCAAGATACGCTTTCGTTAAAGTTGATTCAATGCAATAGTAAATTAGATTTACAGTTCGATATAAGCTATAATTAGCTTAGGATGTTTGAAACGGGCTTTAGGGATGAGGAATTCACAAAGTTTACTTATCTAACTAGGGTTAAAGCACCGTCTATCCTATCCAATTTTTTTCATGGATGAGCCATTGCAGCAGCACTCGTGCTACTCAATTTTTTTGTAATTTCAGTCGGCTATAGGAGTTTTTAGGCGACTGAAGCAATTGACAAATGTCAATGTTATTTCCACTTGGGTATATTCAACTATAAGGTAAGGACAACACAATGAGACTCACAACAAAAGGTCGTTATGCAGTGACCGCGATGTTAGATTTGGCAATTCACCGCGATCAAGGTTCAATTACATTGTCAGACATTTCGCAACGCCAAGGAATTTCTTTGTCTTATTTAGAACAACTGTTTTCTAAGTTGCGCAAAAATGGTCTGGTTGACAGTGCACGCGGTCCGGGCGGTGGTTATCGTTTAAGTCGGGGTGCTGAACTGATTTCTATTGCAGACGTGATTGTTGCGGTCGATGAAACAGTCGATGCCACACGTTGCAAGGGCTTAAAAAACTGCCAAGATGAAAAAGGTTGTCTGACTCATGAATTGTGGACGGAATTAAGCCAACAAATTTGTCACTTCCTCAAGGGCATCAGCTTGGCGAATGTGATTGACAGACATAACCAAGGCACCAAAATTCCAGCCGATAATTCTGGCGTGGGCGTGCGTTGCGAAGAAATCTTTTCCAAAGAAAAACTGAAGCAAAGCATGGGTAAATAATTTTAAATTAAGTAGGTATTTAGTGGGCACTTGATGTCCCTAGATACCTACTGATTTCCCGCCATCATTTCAAGCATCAAACTGCGCATCTTAATCCGATCAATCTGATATACTATGAATTTGACACCTCATGGTAGCTGGAGATTCGACTATGCACTTAAACTTACCAATTTACTTGGACTATTCTGCCACCACGCCCGTCGATCCCCGCGTCGCTGAACAAATGATGCACTATTTGACCTTGCAAGGTAAATTTGGTAATCCCGCCTCACGTTCTCATAAATTTGGTTGGGAAGCAGAACAAGCCGTCGAGACTGCGCGTGAACAAGTGGCAGCACTCGTCAATGCGGATCCGAAAGAAATTGTTTGGACTTCGGGCGCGACAGAGTCTAATAATTTGGCACTGAAGGGCGCGGCGCATTTTTATCAGAAAAAAGGGAAACATCTGGTCACGTCGAAAACCGAGCATAAAGCCGTGTTGGATACGTGTCGTGCGTTAGAAAAAGAAGGTTTTGAAGTGACTTATCTCGATCCTGAGCCTACGGGATTGATTGATTTAGAGAAATTAGCGGCTGCCATTCGTCCCGATACCATTTTAGTTAGTTTGATGCACGTTAATAACGAAATCGGCGTGATTACCGATATTGCTGCCATTGGGCAACTGACTC
>Ga0316611_1000530_pt1 | contig 12888 bp, 6 predicted proteins | sample MIS2016202_MG_FD_207675 | JGI IMG/M metagenome (GOLD analysis project Ga0316611, IMG submission 207675) | Microbial mat bacterial communities from Middle Island sinkhole, Lake Huron, Michigan, United States - MIS.2016.202 | ecosystem: Environmental > Aquatic > Freshwater > Lake > Sediment... | reverse complement strand
AGCCGGTTTCAATGTTTATAATACGATATTGGAACCGTTGGCATCTGCAGAAGCCGTGTTGACCGAAGAGGAGAAAGAGGCCGGAGTTGCTTTAGTAGATATTGGTGGAGGTACTACTGATATTGCAGTATATTACGATGGTATTATCAGACATACTGCTGTTATTCCATTTGGCGGAAATATGGTAACGGAGGATATCAAAAAAGGTTGTGGTTTGTTGGCTCGCAGTGCTGAGGCATTGAAAATTCAACACGGAAGTGCGTTGTCAGAAGCAGAAAAAGATAATACTTATGTATCGATAGATGGTATCAATGGAAGAGAACCAAAAGAGATAAGTTTGAAGATGTTGGCATCAATCATAGAAGCTCGTATGGCTGAAATCATAGGTGCTATTGTTTTTGAGTTGAACAATTCGGGTTATTCTAAAGAATTGGCTGCAGGTGTGGTGATTACAGGTGGTGGTTCGTTGCTCAAAAATCTAGTGCAATTGATGAAATATTACATTGCAATGGATGTTCGTTTGGGCTATCCTACCAAGATTTCTTACGGTGTTTTGAATGAAGTTAACGACGCAAAATATTCAACCAGTGTGGGTTTGTTGATGAAAGGTTATGAGTGTTTGAAAACCGGAAATTTGATGGAGCGACAAATTGATGTGAGTGTTGAAACGGAAGTTGGGAATAACGAACCTGATTTTTCTGTTTTTGAAAACGGAAATTTTTCTACATTAGGTTTCAATCAAGCAAATCCTCCCGTGGATTTACCGATTGAAAAAAATACAGAACCTGTTACTCCTGAATTAACTGTTAAACAAGAAGTTAAATCAGATGTTTTGGTTGAAAAACCTGTAGAAAAACCGGTTGAAAAACACGAAGAGAGAGTTGAAAAACTAGAGGAAAACCATTCTAAAGAAGTAAAGAAAAAGTCTGGTTTATTTTCCGGATTCGTAAACTTTACTAAATCATTTACAACAGATATTTTTAAAGAAGTGAATGATCACCCTTTAAAATGAACAATATAAACGATCTTTCGGATTCTATGTTTAGGGTTGCCAGAAAGTAGTCGTTTTCACAAATTAACCAAAAACTCTAAACTACAAATGTTTAATACTATACCACTATGACTGAAGATTTAATGTCATTTGATATTCCTTCCAACGGAAATTCTATTATCAAAGTAATTGGTGTTGGTGGCGGCGGAGGAAATGCTGTATCATATATGTACAACCAAGGCATCAAAGATGTAAGCTTTGTGATTTGCAATACTGATAATCAAGCACTTGAAAGTAGTCCCGTGCCTCTAAAAATCAGATTAGGAGCTATATTGACCGAAGGAACAGGAGCAGGAAACAAGCCGGAAAAAGGCAAACAATCTGCAATAGAAAATCTCGACGAGATTACCAAATTGTTGAATACCGGAACCAAAATGGTTTTCATTACTGCTGGTATGGGTGGAGGCACCGGCACCGGAGCAGCCCCTGTAATCGCCAAGGCAGCCAAGGATTTAGGCATACTTACCGTTGGTATTGTTACTATCCCTTTCAGGTTTGAAGGTAACCGTAGAATTCAACAAGCTATGGACGGCATAAGTGAGCTTGGAACTAACGTTGATTGTTTGTTGGTTATTAACAATGAAAAGATTCGCGAAATCTACGGCAATCTCAAATTTTCAGATGCTTTTTCTAAGGCAGACGAAGTATTGTGTATTGCAGCCAGAGGTATTGCTGAAATTATCACTGATTTCGGAAAAGTAAACGTGGATTTTGCCGATGTTCATACCACTATGCACAACAGCGGAGTCGCTCTCATGGGGGCAGCAACCGCAGGTGGCGAAAATCGTGCTTTGAGAGTGATTGAAGACGCTTTAAGTTCACCACTGTTGAACAACAACGACATCAATGGAGCTAAAAATATTTTGCTTAACATCGTTTCAGGTACAGATGAATGTACCATGGATGAGTTGGTACAAATAACCGAATATGTACAAGAACAAGCCGGATACGGTGCAGATTTGATTTGGGGACATACTACTAACGCTCGTTTGGGCGAGAAAATTGGTGTTACCATTATTGCTACCGGTTTCAAATCGGATTTAGTAAACGAAATGTTTGACCTTAGAGGGAAACCCGGTATCCCGCAAGCCAAACAAGAAGAAAAGGTGGTTCATGTTTTGAAAAACAATTTAGAATTTGGTTTGACCCACACAAACGATCTTAAAGCTTCAAATGTTCCTAACTCTGATTTATTAGAAAAAAAATCGGATCAGAAAGTTGAAACTTTTAGGAATATGACTACCAAAGAGCCTATAAAAATGAATATGGAAATCATTGAAGAATACGAGGGTGTTCCTGCTTACGTTAGAGCAAACTTGAAAATTGATCATACACAAACATCAAGCAACGAAACCTCAAAATTCAGATTGGTAGAAGACGAGGAATACGTGAAAGTGAAAGAGAATGCGTATTTACACAACAGAGCAGATTAATGATTAAAAAACGTGGCTTCCATAGTCACGTTTTTTGTTTGTAACTCTATTTTATTTTCTAATAACTATTCTCCATTGAAAACAAAATTTTTACTTTTTCTTTTGATTGTACAATTTAATTGTATTCATTTATTTTCACAAACCATCAATTCAGGTTTACAACCATCGTTTTTGGTTGATCCTTTTTTTGGGGTAGAGCGTGGGAATGTTTTGTGTGGTGTAAGTTTACCTTTTTCTATGTTGCGATTGAGTCCTAATGTATTGGACATGAACAATACTACCGGTTATACTACCGGAAATCGAATTGGTGGATTCAGTCACACTCACACCAGTGGCACCGGAGGATCTGCCCGATATGGCAATCTGATGACCATACCTATAGCTGGTCGTCCTACCATGGATTTTTATGCGGTTCAATCGTCAAATGAATTTGCAAAAGCCGGATATTATGCTGTTACTCTACATCGAAAACCTGGTGATTGCACTGCGGAACTCACTTCCACAGAGCATGTTGGTATGCATAGGTACAAATTCTTTAATTGGTCTGGGGTAGTAAATTTTGAATCTTCTATTTTGCTAGATGTAGCACATGTACTCAAACGTCCCAAAGATAAAAATGCTTATTGTAGAGAAGCGTTTGTAAAAATAGTTTCAGATACAGAAATCGAAGGTTATGGAGAATACCAAGGCGGATGGGGAGGCAACAATCCCTACAAAATTTATTTTACTGCCAAGTTTAGCAAACCAGTAAAGGATGCTGGTATTTGGAAAGATTCATCTTTTTTGAACAATTTAAAAACAGATACTCTTGCCAATTCGAGAGTCGCTAGAAGGTTTGGCGTTTGGACTGTTTTTGATGTGCAGCAAAACGAAGAAATCTTAGTTAAATTATCCATTTCTCTTTTGAACAACGAAAAAGCGAGAGAGAATCAAAAGGAAATAAACGATTGGGATTTTTATCATGTTAGAATGAATGCAGATAGTGTTTGGAATCAATATCTGTCAAAGATTTCGATTGAAGGTGGCACACCTGAACAACAAATCATGTTTTACAGCGGTTTGCGTAATACTTTATTGATGCCAACAGATATTTCAGGTGAAAACCCAAAATGGAAAACTACAGCACCGTCTTTTTGGGAACATTATGCTATTTGGGATGTATTTCGTTCTGTTATGCCACTTCATACTTTGCTTTTTCCCGACAAACAGCGGAAAATTTTGCTGAGTTTATTAGACATTTACGACAACAAAGGCTGGTTGCCCGATGCTTGGATTTCCGGTGAATATGCCATGATACAAGGTGGTACTAACGCCGATGTAGTTTTTGCAGATGCTGTAGTAAAGAATTTGGGTGGATTTGATATAAACAAAGCCTACAAAGCGTTGTTGAAAAATGCGGAAACAGTTTCTGACAATCCTGAGGTGAAAGGTCGCGATTTGCTTTTGTACAACCAGTTGGGATATTGTCCCGCCGGAAAAGTGTATCGTAGTGTATCTCGCACATTAGAATATGCTTACAACGATTATTGTATTGCTCAAGTTGCCAAAAAATTGGACAAAAATCAAGACGTTGAAAAGTATCTGAAACGCTCTATGGGATCGTTTATGTTGTTTCATCAAGATTATAAATTTTTTCTGGCAAAAGATGAAAAAGGAAAATGGGACTTGGCTTCGCTACCCATTTACAAACAAGAAAAAGAATATTCAGATGCTCCTTGGTATTACGAGGGAGATGCGTGGGTGTATAGCACTTACACACCTCATGCTATTCGCAAATTGATAAATTTACATGGTGGAAATCAAGCATTTGTCAACCATTTGGATTCAATGTTTCATGGGGGTAAATTTAATTTAGGTAATGAGCCACTTATGTTAGTACCCTATTTGTATAGTTTTGCCGGACGATACGACAAAACTGCGGAAACAGTTCGTAGTATTTTGAATATACAATATCGTCCCGGTCGCAAAGGAATACCCGGGCAAGACGATTCCGGAGCTATGTCTTCGTGGTATGTTTGGAGTACGTTGGGTATCTTTCCGATTGCCGGACAGGATATTTACTTGATTGGAAGTCCTGTTTTCAAAAAATCGGTAATGAAATTGGAAAATGGAAAGACTTTTACAATAGTAGCCAACAATGTTTCTGAAAAAAATAAATACATTGTTTCTGTCAAGCTAAACGGAAAAGAATACAATGATTCGTATATTAAACACAACGACATAATGTCCGGTTCGGTCTTGGAGTTTCAAATGTCGGACAAACCGAGTAATTGGTCAAACAATTCTAAAATACCATCAATCGAATAATCATGGCAAACCTTAAATCAAATAGCAATCCCCTACACATAGCCATAGCTGGTAACATTGGTGCTGGAAAAACAACTTTAACTACGCTTTTGTGCAAACATTTCAAATGGACACCGAACTATGAAAGTCCCGATAACAACGCTTATCTCACTGATTTTTATAGTGATATGCAAAGATGGTCGTTCAATTTGCAAATATTTTTCTTAACTTCAAGACTTCGCCAAGTTTTGGAAATAAGAGAGTCTAAAAAGACGGTAGTTCAAGATCGCACAATCTTTGAAGATGCCCATATTTTTGCACCCAATTTACATGCCATGGGGTTGATGACCACCCGCGATTTTGAGAATTATTTCAATTTGTTTGAGTTGATGAGTTCTTTGATTAAACCACCTGATTTGATGATTTATTTGCGTGCTACGGTACCTACATTGGTCAATCAAATTCAAAAAAGAGGTCGCAAATACGAAACCACCATTAGTATTGATTATTTGCACAGATTAAACGAGCGTTATGAGGCATGGATTAGCAAATATGATCAGAAATCTTTGTTGATTGTGGACGTGGATACCACCAATTTTTCAGAAAATCCGTTACACCTGAGCAAAGTAATTGATATGGTTGATGCCGATTTAAATAGTATTTTTAGCAAATAGTGTTAGAATACAATATTGAATAGATTAATGAAAGAAATTTATTTGATTTATTTTCCAAATACTTGTTCTTTTTTCCAATAGCCATCTGAAATAACAATTTTTTCTACATTGTCTTTAAAAACGGATTGTATATTGGATATGATTATGGTCGGTACCATTTTTAAGGTATTGTTTATCGATGTAGATGTTTCTATATCAGGAAGTTTGCACAGATTTACAGCCGATTCGGCTGCTCGTTCTGCTATTTGTTTTATGGGTTTGTAAACTGTCATGGTTTGCAATCCTTGTACTATGAATTTGATGTTGTCCAAATCGGCATCTTGTCCACAAACTTTCACTTTGTGCAACAAGTTTCGTTCACCTAACGCCTGTAATACACCCCTTGCTAATGCATCGTTACTGGCAATTATGGCATCTACACTATCATTGTTTTGTTTTAGCAGTTCCATCGTATGATCGTACCCGGATTGAGTACTCCAATCATCGGAAAACTCGTTGTATATCAAATCTATGTCTTTGTTTTCTATGAGAGGTTGTAGCACCACCATCTGACCAAGTTTCAAAAGTATAGAATTGTAATCCTTAGGTGAGCCACCTATGACTCCATATCTCCCTTTGGGTTGCAAATTTACGATACCCTCTGCTTGCATTTTGCCAACTTGTACATTGTCAAACGATATGTAATAGTCTAAATCACAATCTCTTATGATTCTATCATAAGCTATTACTTTTACTTTTTTTGTATGAGCATATTTTACGATATCTGCTGCAAGTACGCTATTTACCGGAACTATTACCAGAACTTTTATTTCATCTTCATCTATCATTTTTATTGCTTGTTGTTTCTGTTTTTCTGCATCGTTACCTGCAAAACCTACAAATATTTCGCCTCCTAAAGCCTTAACTTTATCTACAAATATATCTTTGTCCCTAAGCCATCTTTGTTGCAGAGAATCAGCCATTAGCAATCCTATAGTCGGCTTGGAATCTTTACATCCGGTAAGAACATAAATCGTAAGCAACAAAAGCACAATTTTTTTCATAGCATTATTTGTTTTTGCGTAAAATATTATTCATATCTGCCTGATTAGTAGGCATTATCAACATATCGGATATGTTTACGTGGTGTGGTCTTGTTACTACATATTTTATGGCATCTGCTATATCCGGTGCTTGGAGTGCCTCAAGTCCTTCGTACACTTTTTTTGCTCTTGTTTCATCCCCATTGAAACGCACCAACGAAAATTCAGTTTCTGCCATTCCCGGATGTATTGCAGTAACTTTGATATTGTGTTTATACAATTCTATTCGCATCGATTTAGTCAACGCATCTAAGGCGTGTTTTGTTGCACAATAGACATTTCCGTTTTCATAAACTTGTTTTCCGGCTATAGACCCAATGTTTACGATATGTCCTTTTTGTAGTTTTATCATCATTGGAATAACAAACTTGGATACATACAATAGACCTTTTACGTTTGTATCTATCATTTTATCCCAATCATCTATATTTCCATCTTGAATACTGCCTAATCCGGAAGCCAATCCTGCATTGTTAACCAAAATATCAATATTCTTCCATTTTTCCGGAAGTGTAAGTATCGATTTCTCAACTTCTTTCGGCTTTCTAACATCAAAACACAACGGTAAAAATTCAACTTTGTATCTCGTTTCTATTTCTTTTTTGAGCAATTCCAGTCTGTCATTTCGTCTGCCCGTACCTATCACGTTGTAACCAATTTCTGCCAATTGTTTGGCTGTTTCTTCTCCAAATCCCGAAGTTGCTCCGGTTATCATTGCTATTTTCATAGAGTTTTGTTTATAAGGTTTGTCTAAAATCTTTCATTTCAATTCTTAGTTTTTTACAAAGTTATATAATGTTATCAAATCTAAAAAAGATTTTTTTTAAATATGTCAAATTTTGAGTTTTTAACGAAAGTTATTTTTACAAACAAATATTTCTAAAATCTTAAAATTATACTTTTTTTTTACTGATTTTAAACATCTTTATTTTTAATACATACTAAAAATAGTAAACATGTTTAATTTTTTAGCTTCTTTGCTTCTTAGATTTGAAACTTTGGAACCACAAAGGCTCAATGTTTTATTAATGACTTTTTCTAGGATAAAATCAAAGAAGCTAAAATTTATCTGTAATATAATGTATAACGATTTTTAAATTTTAGTTCTGTCATATAGATTTTCAATTAGGAATATTGGATATTGATTACATAATCTTAAGATTCTGTATTTTTGTAAAGTGCAATAAGTCATCAAATACCAGTAAATCAATAAATTGATTCAAATAGTATTGTGATGATAATGGTTTTGAAAATCGAGCATATTTCTTTTTATCACTTCCAAATATTTATATGAGTAAATACACTGAATTTTGGCAATACATCAAAATGGGTAATTTTTATAATTATTATCGTAATTTATTAATTATCAAATAGATAAAAAAACTGGTTTCTTTTTTGTAAAGATGTTTGTTAAAACAGATGATTTGCTTTTTTGAATAGGTTTGAAAATTGTTGTATTTTTACAATAAAGTTTTAACAATACGTTTGCTAAATTTATTACAAACGATGAATAGAAAACATTATTCGTCTGCACATACATTTAGCTTACATAATCAATTGTCGTTGATTTGGAATAGAAATAAATGGCTTGACTTTGCGTTTACGAACAATTAAAGATTTATTTGTTTATAATATATATTTTTTGAATTAACGAAGAATTGAATTGATTTGTTAAACTCCGATTGAATGGAATGATAATTTGTTAATTTTTAGTGTTCGTTTGAAAAAAGAATTTACAATTTTCAAGTTTCAAATTTTCATAATTTTCAGTTTTGAGTTTGATTTCATCAACAGATATTGGCATTTTATCTACAATATTTGTCATCTAGTCAAATTGCTTTTTATTGTTTATTAAAAACAATAAGCCTTGACTGTAAATGATTTAAAATTACTGTAAACAATTTGTTAAATTTATTTAATTCAATTTTATCAAAATTGTTTGGAATGTTTCGAAAAATGATTTAATTTTACTATAAATTTGTGAAATATTGAAAACCAATAACAAAATGAAAAACAGATTCTACCTCTTACTCTTATGTGTGCTTTTTAACCTGTATTATATTACAGCTCAAGCACAAAATGTAGGGATCAATTCTGATGGTTCTGCTCCGGACAATTCAGCTATGTTAGATATTAAATCAACATCCAAAGGTATGTTGATTCCACGCATGACATCTGCCCAGCGACTCACCATTATGACTCCAGCCAATGGTTTGTTGGTATATGATACAACCATAGATGGTTTTATGATTTACAATGGCACCACTTGGATCAATTTATCAGGTGATGCTGGACAGTGGACATTCACAGGTTCAAAAATGTATTTGTCCAGCACCTCTGCTTCATTGGGTATCGGTACAACCAATCCTACGGGAAAATTTGAAATCAAAGGAGATGTGACCGAACCTCTGTTTGAAATAAAGAACAAAGACGGAAATCCTGTTTTTAGGGTGACATCAAAAGGTGTTCAAGTATGGGTAGATGAAACGGGCGACGACAATTCTATGGGGTTTTTCGTGGTATCGGGTCGTACAGATACACGTGGAGTGGAGCGTGAGTATTTGCGTGTAACTCCCGATAGTACAAGGATTTACGTAAACGATGGTACTACTGGTTCTAGAGGTGCTCCCGGTGGATTTGCTGTAAACGGAAGAACCAATGCACGTGCCGGAGATTTTACACGTGAGTATTTGAGAGTAACGGCAGATAGTACTGTTGTGTATGTAAACGATGATTTAGGTTTGCGTCCGAATTCCGGTGGTTTTGCTGTCAATGGTCGTACCAATGCAAGAGGGTTGGTAGGAAATCAATATATGAGAGTTACACCCGATTCTATCCGTATGTACATTACGGAGGATCCTGCACGCCCCAACACAGGCGGTTTTGCGGTAAACGGTCGCACCAATGCCAGAGCGATTGGACGTCAATACATGATGGTAACCACCGACAGTATCAGATTGTATGTCAATGATAATATCGGTACAAGAGGAGCACCCGGTGGTTTTGCGGTAAACGGACGAACCAATGCCCGAGGAGTAGAAAAAACCAAACAATATTTTCATGTATCTACCGACTCAGTACGTGTCTATTTAGACGATGTTGGACGACCAACTCAAGGTGGTTTTGCAGTCAATGGTCGCACCAATGCAAGAGGAAACAATATGGTTGAGCATTTGCGCGTAACGCCGGATTCTACGCGTGTGATTACCAAAGATGCCAATGCAGGTTTTGGAATTAGCAATACTACGGCTATTGCAAGTTCAGGTATTACAGACAATTACACCAAATTGATGCCCGAAAATTATTTCATCGGTCATAGAAGCGGATCAAAAACAACCACCGGAAAATTCAACTCTTTTGTAGGGTATTATTCCGGTCAAGCAAACACTACCGGTAGTTACAACTCTTTTTATGGTTATCAAAGTGGTTATAGCAATCTTACCGGAGGTAGCAATCTTTTTGTAGGTTACGAATCCGGATATGCTAATACGGCAGGGGGAAACAATACATTCTTAGGATATCAGAGTGGTAGAGCAAATACAACCGGTACTCAAAACGCTTTTTTAGGAAGTTTTTCAGGAAAAAGTAACATAACCGGAACAGACAATACTTTTGTTGGGTACGAGGCTGGATTCGGAAATATTGCTGGTGTTGGAAATATTTTTCTTGGCACAAAAGCCGGATACAATAGTACTGGAGGATATACAATTGGCATAGGTTATCAAGCCGGATACAACAATACGGGTGGATACAATGCCTTTATGGGCTATAGTGCAGGCTATTCAAATACTATGGGAAAATACAACGCTTTCATTGGATATTATGCAGGATATAGAAGTATTTCTGGTGATGCCAACATCTTTTTGGGCTTTAACACAGGGGCATACAATTCAACAGGATCCTCCAACGTGTTTATAGGTAGCGAAACTGGTTTTAAAAATGCTATAGGTTTTAATAATGTTTTTCTTGGTAAAAATGCCGGATTCAACAATACAACAGGAAATTACAACCTCTTTATTGGTTCTGAAGCAGGATACTATATTCCTAAGGCAAGCAATAATATTTTCATTGGATACCAATCTGGTTACGCATTTGAAACTTCTACCGGACAAAACAATGTTTTTCTAGGAAACAAAACCGGTTGGAACCTTACAAGTGGTAACAACAACGTTGCAATTGGTAATAATGCAGGTTACAATATGGCAAGTGCATACAACAATATAATGCTCGGAAATAATGCAGGTTACAGTATTATTAATGGAAATAGCAACGTAATCATCGGAGATAGTGCTGGATACGCAAATACAACCGGATTCAACAACGTATATATGGGCAACGAAGTGGCGGCAAGTGGTACCTCGGCTTTTGATAATGTTGTAATCGGAAATCGAGCTGCTTCACTACTAACCACCGGTACCAGTAACGTCATTATTGGTACATTAGCCGGTTTTGAAAACAAAACAGGTATCAACAACGTATTCATTGGTATCAAATCCGGCTTTAGAAATGCTGGTTCCGGTGCATTTGCAGTCGACAATGTATTCATTGGAACTGAAACAGGTGCATACAATACCGTAGGTATTCAGAATGTATTTATCGGTAAATTTGCTGGACGCGGTAATGTAACCGGACGAAACAATGTATTCTTAGGAACCAATGCAGGTTTGGTTAACTTCAGAGGTTCCTCCAACGTATTCATAGGGTCAGAAACAGGTGCAAGCAATGTTACTGGTTTTGGAAACACTTTTATCGGAAATAAAACCGGAAATAAAAATACTACAGGTTACAGCAATGTAATCATTGGTGATAGTGCCGGATATGACAACGTATATGGTTACAACAATGTAATTATGGGAAATTCTGCCGGAACAAAACTTACGTCTGGTTTTGGTAACTTAATGATAGGAAACGAAGCAGGTTTTGGAAGTACATCAGGAGACTACAACGTATTTTTAGGTGAAAAAGCCGGACATAAAAATGGAACACAAAATAACAATGTTTTCATTGGATTCAGCACAGGATCTATGAATACAACTGGGAACGATAATGTGTTTATTGGAAAAGAATCCGGTTATACAAATACTGCCGGAGATTACAATATATTTATTGGGTCTAAAGCTGGTTTCGACAATAATACAGGAAATTACAACAATTTCTTAGGGTATTATTCCGGTTTCAACAACAATGGTACTCAGAACAATTTCATGGGATATTTTGCAGGTTATTTGAACACCTCAGGTTCGTACAATACATTTATTGGTACCAATGCTGGTTATTACAACAACACCGGTAGTTCAAATGTTTTCATTGGAGACAACACTGGATACGCCAATCAAACCGGTGAGAATAATATATTTGTAGGTAACGAGGCTGGACGTACCAACAATAGTGGCATAGACAATGTAATGATTGGAAACCAAGCTGGATACAAAAATAATTCTGGTTCTAGTAATGTATTTATAGGAACCCTTGCCGGATACGAAAATTTAGGTGCGCTCAACAACGTTTTTATTGGACTAAAGGCAGGTATGAGAAATGGAAATTCATTAGCTCGAAATAATGTATTTATCGGTACAGAAACCGGCTCATATAATTCTATTGGTTCTCAAAACGTGTTTATCGGTAAATATGCTGGAAACTACAACGTAACCGGAAACAACAACGTATTTTTGGGCACCAACGCTGGTATGCGAAACTACAGAGGTTACTCAAATGTGTTTATTGGTTCAGAAACAGGAGCTTACAATTCTACTGGCTATGGAAATACCTATATTGGAAACAAAACAGGGTATAGAAGCACTGTCGCCTATAGCAACGTCATTATAGGTGATAGCTCCGGATATGACAACCTATCCGGGTACAAAAACGTGTTTATAGGAAACGAAGTAGCTGTAAAAAACAGAACCGGTTATTCTAATGTCATGATTGGTAACCAAGCAGGATTCGACAATCGTTCAGGTATTTGGAATGTTTTTATTGGAGATCTTGCCGGAAACAAAAGTGTAAGCGGTGCTTGGAATGTGTTTATGGGTTATGGAGCAGGATTTAGCTCAAGCTCGGGTGATTTTAATGTATATTTAGGTACGGTAGCAGGTTATAGTTCTACAACTGCATCTTTCAACAATTTGGTAGGTTATTCAGCCGGATCAGCTATAACAGTAGGTAGCTACAACGATATGGTTGGTTATAGAGCCGGACAAAATACTAAAAATGGCGAATACAATCAGTTTATGGGTTATCAAGCGGGGTACAACAATATCAATGGTCATCGAAACGTAATGATTGGTAACAGTGCAGGATATACTTGTACGTCAGGTTATGGAAATACTTTCATCGGCAACAAAGTAGCTTACAAGACAACA
>Ga0316611_1000529_pt1 | contig 12927 bp, 11 predicted proteins | sample MIS2016202_MG_FD_207675 | JGI IMG/M metagenome (GOLD analysis project Ga0316611, IMG submission 207675) | Microbial mat bacterial communities from Middle Island sinkhole, Lake Huron, Michigan, United States - MIS.2016.202 | ecosystem: Environmental > Aquatic > Freshwater > Lake > Sediment... | reverse complement strand
GCGGGCATTCTGTTTCTGGGTGCTGGCTCGTCTTGTTCGGCTGTATTACCTCCTGCCATCTGGATAAGTTCTTGCACTGACTCTTGCATGGCCATTGCTTGGGCATTGAGTTCTTCTGCGGCACTGGCGGTCTCTTCGGCGAAGGACGCATTGGACTGCGTGACCTTGTCCATGTCCACCAATGCCATGTTGACCTGTTTGATGCCAGTGGTTTGTTCATTGGATGCCAAAACCACTTCTTCCATCAGCTTGTCCACTGTGCGGATTTTGCTGACAATCTCGTTGAGACCAGACTGGACTTGGCCAGATTTTTCAACGACTGATTTAAGACCCGCATCCACTTTCTCGGACTGCTCAAAAACTTCTTTGAGGTTGAGCGTCATCTTGTCGGCTATCTCCGCCCCGTTTTTGGAGCGTTCCGTGGCTTGCTGGACTTTCTGCTCCGTCTGGTTGGCGGCTGTGGCGCAGCGTTGCGCAAGGCTTCTCACCTCATCGGCAACAACTGCGAATCCAGCTCCGGCCTCCCCTGCCCTAGCTGCTTCTACGGCGGCGTTGAGGGCTAGGATGTTTGTCTGGAACGCGATTTCGTTGATCGTGCGGACGATTGCAGAGACATCCGTGCTGGAGTTCTGTATGGCGGTCATAGCTTCGCCGAGCTGCTGTGTAGCAGCGTTAACAGCGTTGATTTTAGCAATCATCGCATCGCTGGTGGTGCGGATAGAGTGGACTGCGCCGACCATCTCTTTAGTCATATCAGCGCCTTTATCGGCAGCGACAGCCGCCTCGGTGGCCAGTGAGCGGGTGCTTGCACAGTTTTCGGTGTTTCGCGAGACCATGCTGCTCATCTCTTCCATGGATGCAGTGGTTTCTTCGAGCGAAGCGGCCTGCTCGCTGGCACCTTCGGCCAAGGACTGGCTGGAAGCCGATACCTGCGTTGATGCCGAAAGCGTTTGCTCGCTGTTTGCAGAAAGATTCATGCATATATTGAGCAAGAAATTGCTTGTTGAAGTAGCTATCATCCACGCAGAAAATAGGCCGATTACCACGCCTGCCGCACCTATCCACAAGCTCATTGATTTACTGTGTGTAAAAGCTGCCTCAAGCTTCGGGCCGAGCTTGTTTTGGTCTTCAATGAAAGCGAGCTTGATTTTCTCTGCGTCGTCTCCGAGTTTCCTGCCTGGAGGATTCAGCTTCTTTTGCATAAAGCTCTCTTTTTCTTGGATGGATGCATTGTTTTTTACGAGGTCGGAAAGTTCTAGGAATGCTGCTTGGTATTCCCTCACCGCAGCATCTATTTCGGCAAGTATTTTGCCTGACTCTCCGCTAGACATCTCTTTGTCTTTGTTGGTTTCTTCTAGAAGTTTTTTAACTAAATCAAACCGTTCTTGAAACTGTTGCTTGTCCTTTTCATCGTTAAATACAGCATATCTTAGTGCTGCTAGACGGAAACTGATGATGTTGGCTTGTATTCTTCCAAGGCTGTTAGAGTCCCTCGCATCTTCGCGGTATTCGCTAAAACCTTCATGAGCCGATGATGCTTGGCTGTGGCTATAGAAAGCAAACCCAGCAATAATAAGCACAAGAATGCCGAACCCGAAAGCCAACCGTTGTTTGATCGTTGTATTTTTGAACATAATTTTTTCTTTTTTTACAGTTTGTTAATTATTCAACTTCTTCAATGTGTAGCAAAAGTCAAAAAAATCAAGCCGAAATTTTAATTGGGTGTTATGACTTATTTATATTATTTATTAGTGCCTTGGAGGAAGTGGACAGGGTTGTTTAGGAAAAACTCATCTTTAGGCAGCAAGTCCGTGTTGTAGTCTGAGGTGTCGGGCTTGTTGCTCGGCGTGAAAAATGTCACGGGCGCATTTTCTATCATGGCGATGATTTCTTCTGGATATATTTTAGCCTCAGCCATTTTCTGCAGAATCTCTGGTCTGCGGAGTTTTGCTATGAACGCATGTTTGTCGAAGGCTAACGGCTGCTCGGAGCCTATCAGGACTGGGCCCAAGTCCGGCAGCGGCCCGATTTGTAAGACATGCGGGAAGACGCGGAGGAACCCATTTTTGGCTCTCTGCGTGGGAGCCCACTCAATGGCGATGCCGCCGGGGTTGAGTTTGGCTCTTATCTGCTGGAAAAACTCGATTGAAAAAAGCAAGCCCGAATGAGACTCTACGGGGACAACAGCATCTGTCTGAATGATGTCGTAATTGTGGGGCGAGGAAAAAAGCGTGCGCCGCCCATCGCCTAGACCAAATACGAAACGGGGGTCGTCCATGATTTTTTTCACTCCGGCGGAGGCAGTTTTTTTGATGGACGCTTGCGGGGAGTCGGCCAAGTCCCGCATGACCTGATATACGGGTCGGATGAGTTCTACGACTTCGGCTCTATTCAAGCTATCGTTCATGCTGAGAGCGAAAGCTTGGCCGCCTGTGCCGAAGCCGATTAGCAGTAAACTCTGTGGGTTTGGATGGATGAGCGAAAAGATGCTGCAATAGATATGTTTTTTATTGAACGGGACATATCCTTGCTCGCGCCCGTTGATTGAAAGGATGTGGTAGTCTTCACCCATACAGCCGAGCAGCGCTACGCCAGAGTGGTCTTCGTGAACGAAAGTTTTTTGAGTCCAGTTCGGGAAATGGAGACGAGACCAGAACGCCGATTTGTCTGGCAATATAAATGCACCAGCAACTAGTGCTGCGAGCAGGGCGGCACTTTTGACGAGCGACGGCCCGAAATCGAACCTGAACTGTTCCCAAATCAAGAGCAGCATCAGCAGCGCGGCGATGCAGGATGCAATGACTAGAGCGTTTGCCGTTCCGAGAAAAGCGAAAACGACTAGGCCAGTGATGATGCTGCCCGAAGTGTTGCCGAGGATATTGAATAGCTGAATGAGTCCGACCCGTTTGGCTACTAGGCAGGCGTCGTTCTGGATGGCTTTATGGACAACCGGAAACGATAGCCCCATCAGTATGGCTGGAGGGAAAACTAAAAGCATGGCAATCGCTATGACGGTGGACGCCTCCTTCACGCCGAGTCCTTCGTGCATGATAGTCCATGAGTGCAAGTAGGAAAAGCGCACTGGATCCCCGTAGAGCCAGTAAATTAGCAGGATGGAGAGAACTGCATAAATAACAAGGGACGCCTGTGCCCTGATGAAAAAGATGCGCGGGAATTTGATTTTGTCGGCCCACCTTGAGGCAACCACAATGCCTAGTGCATCGCCCGCCAGGAAAACGGCAAGAACAAGCGAGAAACCGTAAGGCGAGCCTTGCAGGATGACCCCCACGATCCTGAACCAGACAATTTCAAGCGAGATGGCCAAGAACCCAGAAAGAAACATGAAAAAGCACCAATGCCAGAACATCTCTTTCGGACGCCCCACGCCTTCATGCGTTGCAGTGGCAGCCGATTCTTGTGGTTCTGGCACATGGGGGGCGTCTTCTGGATGAACAAACGAAAGAGCCATCACGATTGCGCCGACCATAAGGTTTATGAGCACGGCAATTTCAATGGTGGTTTCGTATCCGTAATGCCCGATCAGGAACCATCCGCTCACGAAAGCACCTATGGCTGCCCCTAGAGTATTGACGCCGTAAAGCCCGCCGATGCGGCGCGGTGCTATGGAGAGGTCGCGGACGACTGCGCGGGAGAGAATAGGCAGGGAGATACCCATCAACACTGTCGGGATGAGCAGGCTGACAAAAACGATGCCGAAAATTTCGATTGGCTCACCTATGAGCGGCGTCAGTTTTTTGAAAATCCAGTCGTAGTAGAGCGGCTTACTGACGAGGCCAAAAAGTGCTATACCGACTTCGCACCACGCGAAATAAAAAAAGGCGCGGCGGCGGTCAAGGCGGTCAGCCACCCATCCAGCTACAAGGCTACCCAAACCGAGTCCGAGGAGGAACGAACCGACGACTATTGCACTCGAAATGCTGTCTGACCCGCTGAAAAGACCCAGCACTCTCTGCCATGCCACCTGGTAAACCAGTGCGCAGAAACCCGACATAGCAAAGGCAAAATAAAGAACCGCAAGCCAGAGATTTTCATTTGTTTTTGATGAAATCGGAGTTGGTCGTGATGTCATTATGTCAGATTAAAGACATCTTATTTTTGGAATCAAGGCTTATCCGAACTGTGGTGCTGAACACAGAAAACTGAGCGGGTGAAGGGATTCGAACCCTCGACATCAACCTTGGCAAGGTTGCACTCTACCAACTGAGTTACACCCGCTTGATTCCTTAACTTTTATACGGCCCGGACAAAAATTCAAGCAACTTTTTTAATTTTTTTGAAAGAGCACTTGAAAAAAACAAAAAATGGTGGCTGGATTGAAGCCGTAATTATTTTATAAAAGTGCTATGAAAAACGAAAAAGAAGAAATCGGTTTTGATGCTGTGACTGTCGTGGTTGCAGTAGCTGGGTTTGCAGTTGCCGCCATTTCCTTTATTTCAGCAATACGCAACAGGGATGTGCAGTTGAACCGTCTAGCCTCTGGTGAGTCGAACTTCGAGCGCCACCACTCGAAGACTCGCAAAGATGTTGACCCTTCTTGATTTTTAGAGGTCGCCTTTGAAAATAGGGGCAAGGGACAAGAGAAAAGTGGTAAGAGAAAAAGAGAAAAGGAGCGGGAGCAGAACGAAGAAGCGGCGTCTCGCCGCTTTCGGAAAGGAGCGCGGTGCGTCTCGCCCGCGAGGCTAGGCACAGAAGATCAAATATCCACCCCACCCCATTTTCATCGCTCGTGGTGTTCGTAGAACATGGTGACTCATCTGAAAATAGAAGGGAGCGGCGGCATCTTGCCGCCGAAAGAAGCAGGCAGGGATGCCTGCACCACATTTTCATCGTTTGTGGTGTTCGAAGAACATGGGGACTCTTCCGTAAGGGTGTGATTAAAAGTGGGTGAGGTGAATCTCTTTCTTCTCGATAAGGGCATTTTAAAACCAGCATCAGACATCCTGAAGTCTCTGGGCAATAAAGTGGAGGATAAGGAAATGGGATGAGACCGAATGGCGAGGAGATGGATGGGGAGTGTGGTGCGGGCATCTGCCTGTGCGGTACACGCAGACAGGTTCTTGCCTGCATCTTCAGCTTTCGGCGGCGAGATGTCGTTATAGAAGAGGCGGGCTGGAAGCCCGCCCTCCGTTTTAGGAGCTTCGCTCCCGTCAGAATAGCTCATCTCTTTTCCGCGGAAGTCAGGATGTCTGAGCATGTGTAGAGAGCCTTTTGCTACGGATGGGGTTTTAACATTTTCCGTCCTGAATCCTGAAGGGATTCGATCATTGAGCCTAGGGTTGCCCGTCTTCGGGCTACCCTAGGAAAAAAGGGGTGGCAGACTACCCTGAAAGGGTTGGATCAATCCCAAACTGGGACCGCTGGCGTCACGCCGGCATCTTCGCTAGGAACGCCAGCTCCTCACTGGGACTGCTGGCGTTCCCGGTAGCAAATTGATTCAACCCCTTCAGGGTTGTTCCGTTTTTACATTGTACCTGGGGTAGCCCGCTGACGGGCAACCCCAGGCTGACATATAAAACCCCATCGGGGTTTAAAGAAAACTGGCGGCATGAGCCTGATTCCATCTCCCCACACTGTCAGACAAAGAGAGCGCTATTTCCCAACTCTGGTTTGCCCAACCTCACCCACTTTTAATCACGCCCGTGATGCAGTTCTTGGTTGAATTCGGGCGGCATTCGCCTAATGACTTTGTGAGGATGAAAAACATCGTCTATTTCGATCTGGAGACGCAAAAAAGTTTTCAGCAGATAGGAGGCAAACGCCGCCCAGCCGATTTAAAAATGTCGCTCGGCGTCACCTACAGCACCAAGGATGACCAGTACGAAATATATCTGGAAGATGAGGCCGATGCCCTTGTCGCGCAGTTATCGCGAGCCGATTTGATTGTTGGCTACAACCTGATTGATTTTGATTACCGGGTTCTGAGTGCGTACACGCTGATTGATTTAACGCAGTTTCCGACTCTCGACATTATGGTTGAAGTGGAAAAAAAACTCGGTTTCAGGATTAAGTTGGACTCCCTCTCTGAAGCCACTATCGGCGTAGGCAAAACTGCCGACGGCTTGGACGCCATCAGATGGTTCGATAGTGGGGAGTGGGAGAAAATAGCCGAGTATTGCTGCTACGATGTTAAAGTGACAAAGCTGGTTCACGAGTTTGCCATCCAGCACAAGAAACTTTTTTATTTTGAAAAAAACACAAAAGAATTGCGCGAACTTTCGATAGATATTTGACGCATCCTCAGAGCATTTTCATGGTGCAAGCGGCGGTGTCTGGCAGTTTGTGCCGCTCCGCCACTCAGCCGCCAGCGCGTAAGCTGCGGCAGGGGCATCGTTGCAGAGCCATGATTTATCCCATTCAACGAGTTGTCCACCATCGGTATAAAGCCTCGCTTTAAAACGGATTTTCCCGTCGCTGTGTAGGGCTAGTGTTCCGAGCGGCATCTGGCATCCGCCGCCTAGCCCCGCCAGAAACTGGCGTTCTGTCTCCACGCACAGCCTCGTGGCGAAATGGTTCATGGGAGTAACTATCTCCCGTGTGCGCCCGTCATCGGCTCTGCACTGTATGGCCAAAGCACCTTGGCCAGGAGCTGGCAGTATCGTTTCTGTTGGTATGGGCGTGATGACTAGTCCGTCAACTGGAGGGCGGAGGCGCTCAAGCCCGGCAACCGCCAATATGAGTCCACTCCACTCCAGTGTTTCCTCGAAACGCCTTATGCGTGTGTCTATGTTGCCACGCATAGCAACCCATTTGAAATCTGGGTGCAACCGTGCTATTTCGTGGCGGCGCCGCGGACTGTTGGTCACTAGGGTCGAGCTGGAGCCGAAATGTTCCACTGCCGTTTCCTTGCGAGAAATGAGGGCGTCCCTGTAATCGGCGCGTTTCGGTATGGCTCCCAGCAGCAGCCCAGATGTCTCTTCGACTGGCATATCTTTCAGGCTGTGAACGGCCAGATCAATTTTTCCAAGAAGCATGGCACTTTCGATTTCTTTTGTGAAAAGACCCTTGGGCAACGGCCCAGCAACCCGTGTTTTTTGCAGTTTGTCACCGGTAGTTTTGATTATTTTGGTTTCAAACCGCAGGCGCGGGTGGCATTTTTCGAGTTGTTCCTTGACCCATGTTGTCTGCGCGATGGCCAAGCCGCTGCCACGGGTGCCGATCACGATTGTCGTCGGTGATTTCATCTGTTTTTTTCTTTGTTCCAGTTAGAGCTGTTGGCTTGCCAAGAGACAAAATCTTTGACCGCCGCGTCCAGTATGGCTTCGGCGGCAAGCATGGCTTGTCTGCGGTCTTTCTTGTTTTGTTCCGTGATGGTTTGGAGGTCGTCCATGTTGTAAAGGTAAACATCGGGCTCTGCCCCGAGAGCCGGATCCAAATCCCTTGGCACGGCGAGGTCTATCATGAAAATCGGGCGTGGCCCGCGCTGCGCCAAAAATGGGCGCGCTTCGTGTAGCGGGAGAATTGTCTCTTGCGCGGAAGTAGCACTTACCACTATGTCGGCTTGTAGCAGCTCTGCAAACCACCCTTCAAACAGCACGGTGCGGCCTTTCCATTCCGATGCCAGAGCCGCCGCTTTTTCGTGCGTGCGATTAGTCACGGTGATGGCACTCACACCCCGTAGCAGCAGGGCGCGTGCGGTTTTTTCGCCTGTGTCGCTGGCTCCCACCAGAAGCACATGACAGCGAGAGAGGTTGCCGAAAATATGCTCTGCCAGTTCCGCCGCCGTGGCTCCCACCGATGTGCCACCACGGGTTATTTCCGTTTCGCTGCGGACTTTTTTCCCAACTCTGAATGCTGTCTGAAAAAAGCGGTGTAGGAGTTTCCCCGCCCGTCCGCATCCGTTGGCCAAGGCGTAAGCCTTTTTGACTTGCCCAAAAATTTCCGTTTCGCCGACAACCATGGACTCAAGACCAGAAGCTACTTTGAAAAGATGCCGGACTGCAGCACCATCCTCGAAACGGAGAAACTCTGCATCTTTCATGTTCCCAGCTCGACCCGTGAGATCGAAGAGGCTGTTTATCCATGCACCGACTTCTTGCTGCGTGGGCCCAGCCGCATAGATTTCGATCCTGTTGCAGGTGGACAAAAGCACCAGCTCGCCTTCGCCACCCGATATTTGGCCAAAAATATCGTGCGCCTCGCGCATGGCCTGTTCTGAAAAGGAAAACTTCTCCCTGATTTCAACTGGTGAATTGTGGTGGCTCAAACTCAGGCAAACCAGGCTCATGTGATGAAAAATCAGAGTGACGAATGGCTTGGGGCGAAAGAGTTTATCAGCCAGAATGTTGAGATCATGGCCACGAAAATGATAACGCAATGTGCGGCTGTGCGGTGCGAGCTGATGCGCCGCGCCCACGCAGCGGCGGTCACGGCTGAGAGATAGAACCAGAAAATAACTAGCCAGAGGAGTTTGGGCCATTCGCTTTGCTCGGCTATGGGCAGGCTGGCGACCAAGCCTCCCGTAAGAAATAAAATGCTGACCGCCATCAGGTGGCGGTTGACTTGGGCAAGGTCATGCAATGACGGGATGGTGGCCAGCCACGCTATCTGGTATTTTCTTTTCAGGCAGTGGTCTTGCATGAGATAGAATAGCCCCGCCGTAGCCGATACCGCCATGCAGCCGTATGCCAACAAACTCAAGGCCACATGCAACTCGAATGCTGGGCCGCTAGGAAACTGGTGCGGATTCGGGCTGTCTATCGGTAGCAACATGGAAACTGCAAGCCCGGCGGCAAGCATGGGCGCTGTGAGAAAACCGAGCAGCGTCATCCTATAAATCGGCCCCACTACCAAATAAATCAGCGCAACGCTCCATCCGATGAACGCGGCGACTTCGAACAAGTTTGTCATCGGGCAGTGGTGTATTTCTGCCGCACGGAGAAACAGGAAAACGGTATGACATACGAACGCCGACAGAAAGCCCAAGAAGGCTTCTGGCGGCGGGCGTAAAGAGTGATGGCGGAGCGTGCGCAGGCTTGCGGCAAAGACGCCGCCGTAAAGGCAAACAGCAGCCAACAGCCACCCCCGTTCTCCGTCTATCATGCTCAATGCCCCAGTACTTCGCCGAGTGATTTTCCAGGAGTCAGATAATGTTTCACATAATCGGCAACGGATTCTTCGAGGGATGTTACTGCGGTTGCATAGCCAGTGGAGCGGAGAGCAGAGATGTCCGCCTGCGTAAAATATTGGTATTTCCCGCGCAACACTTCCGGCATATCCACAAACTCAATAGCGGGGGCACGCCCCATGGCTGCAAACAGGGCATGTGCCAAATCCAACCATGTCCTCGCTCCCCCAGAACCGAGATTGAAAAGACCGTTCGCGGATTCTGTTTCAGAAAGGTGTATGGTCATGTCCACCGCATCTTTCACATATAAAAAATCCCGCTTCTGTTCGCCGTCTTTGAAGTCAGGGCGGTGACTTTTGAAGAGTGATATTTTACCCGTTTCTGAAATCTGTTTGTAAGCCTTGCAGACTAGACTGCGCATCTCGCCTTTGTGGTTTTCGTTAGGACCGAAAACATTGAAATATTTCAGACCGCATATCTGATGGATCAGCCCCGTGCGCATCGCATAGAGGTCGAACATCTGCTTGGAATAACCGTATGCGTTCAGGGGGCGTAGGGACGGTAGGCACTCCACGGAGTCTTGCATCCCCTGCGAGCCGTCGCCGTAGGTAGCCGCTGACGAGGCATAGACGAAACGGGCGTTCTGGTGCGCAGCCCAGTGCGCAAGCGTCTTGGTGTACTCGTAGTTGTTTCGGACAAGGTAGGAGGCGTCCATTTCAGTGGTGGCGGAACACGCCCCAAGGTGGAATATTCGCGTAAACTGGCCAAACGCGTCCTCGCCATGTTTGAGCCTAGCAAGGAAATCGTCGGCCTCCAAGTAATCCGCATAGCAGAGAGGGACGAGGTTTTTCCACTTTTCGCTAGTGCCTAGATAGTCCGTAATGACGATGTTTTCCTGCCCCCGATTGTTCAGTGCCCAGACCAACGCGCTCCCGATAAAACCCGCGCCGCCAGTCACCAGTATTTTTTCTTTTGTTTTGATTTTCATGCTGTGTGCTCGGTATGCCGTTTTTGCGTCAGCCACTCTACAAATTTCGGTATCCCTTGTTCTACGGTCGTGGTTGGGGCGTATCCCAGAAGGCGTCTGGCTTTCGAAATATCAGCGTAGGTCAAAGGCACATCGCCCGGTTGTTCCGGCAACAAGCGAACTTGGGCTTTTTTCTGGAGTGCTTTTTCCAAGATGGAAACGAGGGACAAAAGGGATGTGGTTTCGCTTTCTCCGAGGTTAATTATTTCAAAAGGCGAGTCGTCATATTGCGCAGCCTTCGATATGCCGTCTAAAATGTCGGAGATATAGGTGTAGTCGCGTCGCGTGGAGCCGTCCCCGTATTGGTCTATGGGGTGGCCATCAAGGATGGCTCTCGCAAACTTGTGTATGGCCAAGTCGGGGCGTTGGCGCGGGCCATAAACGGTGAAAAAGCGGAGGCAGACAGCTCGTATGCCGTGCAGCTTGGCGTAATTCGAGCAGAGCTGTTCACCGCACAACTTCGTGCTTGCGTACGGCGAGAGCGTAGAATAGACGGGGTCATCCTCGCTGAAAGGCACCTTACCGTTCACTCCGTATATGGATGAACTGGAGGCGAAAACAAATTTTTTGACGCCGTGTTCGCGGCACGCTTCTAGGAGATTGAGAGTGCCTGTGACATTTGTCGAAATGTAAAGGTGCGGGTTTTGTATCGAAGGGCGCACGCCCGCCCTAGCTCCGATGTGCGCAACGGCATCGAAGGCGTAGGTTTTGAATAGTGTAGAAACAGTCGCAGCATCGCGGAAATCTCCCTCGATAACCACGGCATCATTTTTGAATGTTGCAATGTTTGCCCGTTTTATTTCTGGTCTATAAAAATCGTTGAAATCGTCCAACACCACCGGCTGGTGGCCATCGGACAGCAACCGCTCGCAAAAGTGCGAGCCGATAAACCCCGCTCCGCCTGTGACTAAAAAACGCATGATGTGAAAGACTATCCTTTGTGTATGCGAGCGTGCAAGCGATAAGCGGCAGGTCTCCTATTTTTGCGCTGACTTCTCTTGCTGCTGTTTGGCCAACACTTCCAGCACATTGCGCAATGCCTGCCTTGCTGCGGAACGCATTTTTTCTGGTGTGGAAGGGTTTTCGGAGAATTTTTTCAGGACTGACAGAGTTGATTTGTCAGGGATTTTGCCTAGCTCATCGAGGACTAGGCACTGGAGTGCCTCGTCTTTTTCGTTGAGCATGGCGTGCATGATTGGAAGACTGTTCACATCTTTGATTTTTACCAAAAAATCCATACATTTCCTGCGTAGGCGGAGGTCGGATTTTTTTTGTAGTTCGGCTCTAAGCAAAGGAGCACCAGAAGCATCGCCCAATTTCGCCAGCGACATGGCCGCTACAACCTGCGTAGGAATATTGGAGCTTTGCAGCTCTTTTTGGAGGAGTTGCCTCTGTTTTTCAGTAGCCAACTCCACGACCGAGCTGCCAGCGGCAAAGCGGACATATTCATCGCCGTCCTGCAATGAGGCCATAAGGGCGGGTATGGCTGATTCATCGCCGATCAGCCCTAGAGCACTAGCCGCCTCTCCACGCACGAACCACGAAGGGTCTTTGAGCGCTTGGGTGAGGACTGGGAGCGAACGCAGGTTTTTGATTTGACCCAAGGCGTTTACCGCGCTACGCCGCACTTGCTCATCAGGGTCAGACGCTGCTTTTTCCAAGGATTTTCTCGTTTGTGGATCCTTTGCTATTGAAAGTGCTTTAGCCGCTGTGGTGCGAATTTCGCGATCCGCATGCTCCAGTGCCTGCACCAACACAGGGTCGTCTTTGGCTCCTTTGCTGACAAAATCCCGGTATGCCGCGTAAGCAAGGTCGGCCTGTTCGCTTTTTAGCAGCAGGATTATTCTCTGACGCAGAAAGGTTTTGTTTGTCGGATTTGTCCGCAGTTCCTTTTTAACTATTTCCATCGCCTTGGCGTACTCGCGATGTTTCATCAGCACTTCCAGCTCTAAAACCAACTCTTTTTCACGCGGGTCTCCGCATCCGGCCAGCACGGCTGACAAGCAAACCAGAAAAATTATTTTTTCAAACCCCGTTCTATTTCTCATGTGCCTAGTTTAGCTGGATACTTCGGGCTTATTGCAAGTTTAAAAAGGGCTCGGCAACAGAATACATGCTGGGACCGCCGGCGTCTTCGCTAGGAGCCTGTCGGACTTTAACCTCCATTAACAAACCCGGCTCTCTATTTTGCCAACAAGATGCCGGCGAGATACTGGCGTTACTAGCGAAGATGCCGGCGAGACGCCAGCGGTCACAGTTTGGGACTGATCCAACCCTTTCAGGCATACGCGTCAAGTTAAGCTAAAGCCTCCAAAGCATCCCATTGTTCGGAGTCGTTCTGGCGTTTTCGCTTGTCGCGTAACAGCCATAGCGCACGAGTGCTCTGAAGAACGATTGGGTTCCTCGAAGAGAGGCACTAAGGATCCATTCCAAAATAACATAACCAAAATCTGCTCGCTGCTTTGCGTGGGAAGGTGTGCGATCTATGGCGGATGTCACCCTGTTTTATATCGCCCCTTCAGGGCTTAGCATTCATGGGTTCGATACCTAGGGCGTTGCCCTAGGCTATCTTAGGCTGCCCCCTTGGGGCGAAGAGCGGAATCATTTTGTTGAAGTCCTTCCCCAAAAGATGGGCTCCAGAATAAGTGGCAGCGACTTCTAGGTGCTATCCTAATTCTGAAGCCCCAAAGGCATACGCGTCAAGTTAAGCTAAAGCCTCCAAAGCATCCCATTGTTCGGAGTCGTTCTGGCGTTTTCGCTTGTCGCGTAACAGCCATAGCGCACGAGTGCTCTGAAGAACGATTGGGTTCCTCGA
>Ga0316611_1000527_pt1 | contig 12944 bp, 7 predicted proteins | sample MIS2016202_MG_FD_207675 | JGI IMG/M metagenome (GOLD analysis project Ga0316611, IMG submission 207675) | Microbial mat bacterial communities from Middle Island sinkhole, Lake Huron, Michigan, United States - MIS.2016.202 | ecosystem: Environmental > Aquatic > Freshwater > Lake > Sediment... | reverse complement strand
ATTCAAAGGTATTAGTCAAACCAACCACTTTTTCGTCCGGCATTCCCAAAACGAGCAACAGCGCATTACTTTTTTCTAATTTCAATCGTTTACGCAATTTTGAATATTTATCAATGAATTGTCGAAACTCACCCGATTTGCATTCAATCCATAGAGGTAATTTGCCATTGATGAGAAAAAACAAATCGATTTCATTCTTATCGGCATCCGGAAAATGAACTTGAAAGCCACGCAAACAGGAAAAATTGACTTTTTTATCAACCAGTAACGTTGCCACTTTCATCAACACATACCATTCCAACCAATCGCCATTGAAAAAATTGATGATTTTAGGCGTAGTTTGTAGCGAAATGTGCACTCGTTTATTCACTTTATCATACACATAGCGCGTGATAAACGCATTATCGTATAATTCCTTGAGGAAACCGATAACAATCTGCGTGTTTTTTTGGTTGTAGGAAACAAGATTTAATGTAAACTTCCCCCATTTATGTTGAGAATGCTTGATTTTTTCACATAATTCTTTTAAAACTGCATAATTATCACCGAGTTTCACGGCAATTTCATCAAAAAATCCGCTAATATCCATCGCTGCTTGATTGGGTTCAACTTTGATTTGCTTCGCATCAAACCATTGAATAACATCATCATAATTTTCAAATATCGGCGAGGAATCCAAATTCGCAAACGCATAGCCACTTTTGACTTGAGTTGCTTGGTCACAGGTCAGGCGGATATTTTGTTTTAATTGCAAAATTTCTTCATGCAGTTGCGATATTTCTTCAGATAAATCAGTGACTAATGTAATAGAATTTTGTACATAAAGCGAAGTTTGACACGAAGGGCATTTCACTCGCTTTCCTTCATGTTGATTGCCGACTTCACGAATAAATTTACAATGGGTGCACTTGACGATTGCCATGTTAAAATTCCTCAACGTTTTTTCGATTGTTGAAATTATACTGTATTTAGCGATATGATGGAATCTAAGTTGACAAAATATCATAAGGGTTGCGCTAAAATTTTGGCGTGTTGATGGTAAGGAAAAGTCAATGAGACTAAAATTCCCCATCATCTTGTCAAAAAATCCAAAAAAATTCAGCAATCAACGCTTCTTTTTTGCATACTGACGTGGCTATCGGTACAATTACGTTCACAACATGCAACGTCACATTTCAACTATATTTTTAAACCCTTAAGGGAGGAAAACTATGTCAACACGTAGAGAAATTGCCAACGCGGTACGCGCCCTCAGTATGGATGCGGTGCAAAAAGCCAATTCTGGACATCCCGGCGCACCGATGGGCATGGCAGATATTGCCGAAGTGTTGTGGAATGACTACTTACAACATAATCCGAGCAATCCAAAATGGTGTAATCGGGATCGTTTCGTGTTGTCAAATGGTCATGGTTCAATGTTGATTTATTCATTGTTGCATTTGTCTGGTTACGATTTGCCGATTGATGAATTGAAAAAATTCCGTCAGTTGCATTCCAAAACACCGGGACATCCAGAATATGGCTACACGCCGGGAGTGGAAACAACCACGGGTCCACTGGGACAAGGGATTACCAATGCAGTCGGAATGGCAATTGCTGAAAAAACCTTAGCTGCGCAATTCAATCGTCCCAATTATTCCCTGATCGATCATCACACCTACGTGTTTTTAGGCGATGGTTGCATGATGGAAGGGATTTCGCACGAAGCCTGTTCGCTGGCGGGTAAGTTAAAATTAGGCAAATTGGTGGCTTTTTATGACGACAATGGCATTTCCATCGACGGCGAAGTGCATGGCTGGTTTGCCGATGATACGCCGAAACGCTTTGAAGCCTATGGTTGGCATGTGGTTCCTAAAGTCGATGGACACAATCCTGAAGCAATCAAGCAAGCTATTGAACAAGCACGGGCAGTCAGTGATAAACCGTCATTAATTTGTTGTCAAACGATTATCGGTTACGGTTCACCAAATAAACAGGGCAAAGAAGAATGTCATGGCGCGGCATTGGGAGATAAAGAAATTGCATTGACTCGTGAAAATCTCGGTTGGACACACGCACCGTTTGAAATTCCTAGCGAAATTTACGCCGCATGGGATGCCAAAACCAAGGGCGCGCAAGCTGAACAAGCATGGAATGCTACCTTTGCCAATTACAAAAAAGATCATCCCGCATTGGCAGACGAATTGGAACGTCGGGTCATTAAAGGTGATTTACCTCAAGATTGGCAAGAAAAATCAACAGCTTATGTTGCAGCAGTCAATGCCAAAGCAGAAAAAATTGCCTCTCGCAAAGCTTCACAAAATGCGTTAAACGGTTACGGTCCGCTGTTACCTGAATTATTGGGAGGGTCTGCCGATTTAGCAGGGTCGAATTTAACATTATGGTCTGGTTGCAAGGGCATTCAAGACGATCCCGCCGGCAATTACGTGTTTTATGGCGTGCGTGAATTTGGTATGTCAGCGATTATGAACGGTATTTCATTACATGGTGGCTTGATTCCCTACGGCGCGACATTTTTGATGTTTTCAGAATATGCCCGCAATGCCTTACGGATGGCAGCATTAATGAAAATTCAATCCATTTTCGTATTCACACATGATTCTATTGGATTGGGCGAAGATGGACCTACACATCAACCTGTTGAACAAACAGCAAGTTTGCGCTTAATTCCCAATATGTCAGTGTGGAGACCATGCGATGCAGTCGAATCGGCAGTGGCGTGGAAATTCGCGATTGAACGTCGTACAGGTCCATGCAGCTTGATTTTTTCTCGGCAAAATTTAGCGCATCAACCTCGCACTGAAGCCCAAATTGCAGCGATTTATCGGGGCGGTTATGTCCTGAAAGATTGCGAAGGCACGCCAGATGTCATTTTAATTGCAACGGGTTCAGAGGTAGAATTAGCCGTGAATGCTGCTGCCCAATTGACCAGTAAAAAAGTGCGAGTAGTATCGATGCCTGCGGTGGATGTATTTGATGCACAAGATGAAAGTTATCGTGAATCCGTGCTTCCGTCAAGTGTTGCGGCGCGAGTCATCATCGAAGCAGGAGTCACCAGTGGTTGGTATAAGTACGCGGGTTGCAAAGGAAAAGTGATCGGAATTGATCGTTTTGGCGAATCTGCCCCCGGTGATCAGTTGATGAAATATTTCGGCATGACGGTGGAAAATGTGGTGAAAACAGTGGAGTCGATATTGTAACCCATTGTCAGTATTAGTATAATGTAAGCAGATATCCTTGTACGACCTTTAAGGGATAGTGATCATGGGGTGCATAAACGAGTCGTCATCAAAATAAACGCTCTTGTTCATACACTCTACGGTCGCTATTAATAATGGAACTTTTTGAAATAGCAGAAATTTATGACGCACGGATTGCAAAAAATTTAACCAGAGAGCATTGATAAACGCAGTGCCATTATCAACAATCCTAACGACTGCGTTACAATTCTCAATAATATGACTGATCTTTGCTGAGAATACCATGAATACACTTCGTTGGAAATGCTTTTTTTGGGGACTCCTGTTCATTAGCCCCCTCCTCCTAGCTGATAACGACTGGGCGCGGCAACGTGTGCAATTTCAAGAAGCAAAACAAGCACTTGAGCAAGCCGATCTGGCAACATTAGCGCAATTGAAGACCGAATTACTCTCCTATCCCATTGCTTATTATTTAGATTATCAACAGCTTATCAAGAATATTGCCACTGAAAATCCAACAGTGATTGCAGAATTCTTGGATAAATTCAAAACCACCGCCGCGGCTGAAAAGTTACGCTCAAAATGGTTGTTGCAATTGGCACTGCAAAAGAACTGGACAGCTTATCTCAATGCTTACACGCCACAAAAAGATAAAATTTTACAATGTAATCAACTGATTGCCCTGTTGCAAACTCAAAAAAAGTTAGCCCCTCCCTCCGTCGATCAAGCAAAAGAATTGTGGGCTTCTGGCATTGCCTTAAAAGATTGTGAACCTGCCTTCCAATATTTACAAAACAATCAGTTACTGAATCGTGATTTGACTTGGCAACGCATTCGTGTCCTCATGTCAAAAGGGCAAACCAAAGTCGTCGCGGAAGCTGCGAAAGTTTTGCCTAAAAGTGAACAAATTTGGGCAAGTCGTTGGCAGCAAATGCACGCCAATCCAGCCGCTCAGTTGAAAAAGCCCAATTATCCGCGCGAACCTTTGGCATGTGAGATTTTATTGCATGGGATTAAGCGACTTGCCAGTAAAAACGCGGCGTTAGCTCACGAATATTTGACAAAGTTGGCGACAGACCACCAATGTGCCGCAGATGCCCAAAATGATACATTACGCACCGTCGCGCTACAAGCCGTTGAACAAAAATTATCGCAAGCCGCAGATTGGTTACTTGCCATCGACAGTGATAAATTGGATGAAACTGCACGCCAAATACAATTGCAGGTTGCGTTAAGTCAGCAACAGTGGGATTTATTAGCAAAATTTATTCAACGTTGGGCAGCGGCGGATCAAAATACTGCTCAAGCACAATATTGGTTGGGGCGCGCGTTAGAACAGACGGATCAATTGGAAAAGGCGAAAACTTTATATGCTCAAGCGGCGCAAGATCGTGGTTTTTATGGCTTTTTGGCAGCGGATCGTTTAAAACAGCCTTATCAGTTCAATGTTCAAGCCTTTCCGGAAAATAGTGAGAATAAAACTAAATTATTACAAATTCCGGCGATGATTCGGGCGCGGGAGTTTTTTCTCGTGGAGTTGCCCGATGAAGCTCGACAGGAATGGCGTATTGCCACAGAAAATCTGTCGCCTGAGCAGTTACGGGCTGCGGCACAATTAGCTTCTGAGTGGAATTGGTATTCTCAAGCGATTGCTACTGCGGGACGAGCAAAATCCTTTGATGACATCAAGTTACGTTTTCCGACTCCCTTTTATGATCTGATCTTGGGGCAGGCACAACAACGCAATCTTGATTCTGCGTGGATTTATGCAGTGATTCGTCAGGAAAGTGCGTTTCAAGTCGATGCACGTTCTACGGCAAATGCGTTAGGATTGATGCAGTTACTGCCTACGACCGCGAAAGAGTTGGCGGATAAAGAAAAATTGACGTTGGTGGAAGAGAAAGATATTTTTGTGCCAGAGACGAATATTCGTTTGGGTATCTTGTACTTGCGGCAATTATTGGATAGATTTGATGATAACTATGTGTTGGCGACGGCGGCGTATAATGCGGGGGCATCACGGGTGCGTAACTGGATGAAAACACAGGGATGTGTGCCGATGGATGTGTGGATTGAGTTGATTCCATTTCGGGAAACTCGTAAATATGTTCAAACCATTCTCAGTTATACGCCCATTTTTGAGTATCAGTTGACGGGCAATCTCAGGGTACAACCGATGCACGTTGATGAATTGGATAATGAATCTTGTCAAGGAAGTGTCTAATCTTCGGTCGAAAATTTTCAGTTTGAATAGGGCGTTCCCACTTCAATGAGGCTGTAAAAGAACTTCATTTTTTAGATTTTCAATAACGCAAAATCAACAAGTTACAAGTCAAAAGTTGCCAACTTTAGAAGTTCTTTTACAGTCTCCAACGCATGGTAATCTGCTTGTTTTAATTAAAATATTTTTATCGTCATATCTTTTGGTCAATCGTTCGGACAATTTTTGATTATGGATTGTAAAATCAGTTGGTTAGAAATATCACCATGATTGCACAGCCCATTGAAATTTAAAAAAAATTTGAAAACTGTCTGAACTATGGTTGGTAAAATCTCGTCGTTTGAATTTGTGTTCCCGGACAATATCATTTGGTGTGAATATAATTCATTGAATATGTAAGATGATTAAAAAAATTTGCAAACCTGCTTGACATCACGGTGCATAAACATTATAATGCGCAACTTCAATACTGTAGTACACCCCCAGTTCCCTGGTAGCTCAGTCGGTAGAGCAAGCGGCTGTTAACCGCTGGGTCGGCGGTTCGAGTCCGTCCCGGGGAGCCAAATTTTTATCAGTATCGCACTTTTTCTTCGCTGTTCTTCTATTTTTTTCAATCAGTTCCTCAACGATGCCAGTAACGATGTCGCTCCACTCGTGCCAGACGCGGGGCGGAAATTTGCTGTGCGGTTATCTTAAAAGTGATTGCCCCCACTTCTGCGGTATTTAGCAACTTTACTCCATGCAATTGATATCGTTGTACAACTTCTGCTTTTGGATGCTTAAAACGATTCAAATAGCCGCTGGAAATGAGCGCGTACTGAGGTTCAACAACACGCACAAAAGATTCAGAAGAAGACGTTTTACTGCCATGATGCGGCACAACTAAAATTTCTGATTTTAAATCATAAGGATAATGTCGAGTTAAACGATGCTCAACAATATTTTCAATATCACCCGCCAATAAAATTCCATGCTCTCCCGTCTGAATTTTCAGCACGCAACTTCGATTATTTGAACTGTAATTTTCAACCGTTTCCGGATGCAATACCTTAAATTCCACCGCATCCCACGTCCAATGTTGCCCAGCCCGACACAAGCCATTGTTTTTAATCGGATCACTGCTCACAATTTGATCTATCTGCACGTTTTTCTCCAATACATCAATCCCGCTGGAATGGTCGGCATCGACATGGCTAATCATAAGCATATCAATCTGATAGATTTTTCGCGCTTGTAAATAGGGGAGAATCACCCGTTCCACCATCGTCGTATTGCCCTTTTTATCCCCCGTGTCATAAATCAAAGTGTAATTTTGAGTTTGTATCATTGCTGCCAGTCCCTGCCCGATGTCAAATAAGGTAAACCAGATTTCCCCCTTTATTGGTTTCGCAGGAGGTGAAAAAAAGATAGGAAACAATAGGATGTATCCCAACCACCGGGATGGAAAACCGCGCGGTAACAGTAAAATTGCAATCCCTAAACTTGCTAAGGTGAGCGTTATAAGCGTTGGCGGGGCGATTGTCTTCACTGACCAATGGTTTTGTGCTAACCAGTCCAGCACGCTTAGACATCCGTGTAAAATAATCGTTGCAAATTCAAAACAGTTGTTGGCAAGCGTTGGAAAAAATGCGGTTAATCCTGCGCCGGTCAGTACAAGGGGAACGATGACGAGATTAAACCAAGGAATGGCGATAAAGTTGGCAAGGAAGCTATTGAGTGGGAATGTGCTGTAATATAGCAATAAGATAGGAAATAATACCGTAAAAACAGCATATTGTGTTGTGAGAAACTGATAGTTTAGTTTAAGCAACCAACGTTGTGGCGGAGTTCTGCCATGTAATGCCCAAGCAATCGCTGCAACAGCAAGAAATGATAGCCAAAATCCATTTGACAAGATCGCCAATGGGTCATAAAGTAAGACGAAAAAGAGGGCAGTCGCAATGAGATCAGAGGTGCGCGTTTGACGAGCTAAAAGTTTGTTTATAATGACAACTGCCACCATGATAACGGCTCGTTGCGTGGGAATGGAAAAGCCGGCAAGTAGGGCATATCCTAACGCACCCAATAGACTGACAAACGCCGCAATTTGTGGTGCAGGCAGCCATAATACCAATCTTCCGGTATATCGCCAAATTTTATCCACAAGGCTAAAAATCAGCCACGCAATCAAAGTAATGTGAGAACCTGAGATGACAACAAGGTGAATAATTCCAGTGTTTCTGAAAAGTTGCCAATGTGGTTGCGAAATACCCTGCCCTTCTCCCAGCGTCAGTGCAATGATGATGCCGCGTAATGGATTTTCTATCTGCAATTTGTTGATTTTTAACATTAATTGATAACGCCAGCGGTCGATGTGAATATGTGGCGCAGATGTGAGGAGTTGTGGTAAAGTAGCGCGTTCAATTCGTCCAACCGCTCGAATTCTTTGTTGGAATAAAAAGTTGCTATAATCAAAAATATCAAAATTGATCACTTCGTGAACTGAGTGCAATCGGGCGGTGAATTGCCAAGTTTGTTGTGGAGTCCATTCAGGAAAATTGACGATTGCTTGAGGCGAGAAATGCCAAGTCAGCCGTACAATTCCTTGAAAAGGTTGAATTTTTCCATCAAAATGCAGTTGCGAAATCAGAAAGTCTCCTTGACGATATTCTGCTTCATTGCGTGGAAAACTAACCATTTTGCCAACAATCACTACAGGTTGATTTTCAAGTTCCATCGGCAGATGTTGTGTTAAAATGCTGCTGATATGCCACCACATTGATATAAAACCAAATATTAACCAAAACATGGGAATACGGTAGCGAGACCTTATCAACCCTACGATGATCATGAATGTAAATAATAAAACCCCTATCCACCACTGCGTGACAAACTCAAACAGTAGATGGCAAGAAAGGATACCAAGAAGCAAGGCGAAGCTGGCTAACCGCATGTGTAGAAACGGAAATATATTATGATTAAAGAATTTTTTCGCCGCAAGTTATTGCCATACGTCGATACGTTAAAATCGCACCCCAATTTACAATTTTTAGGTCACTTATTACACGATCCAAATTTATGGCATATTAACCGGCATTCGCTTTCAAATGGAATGGCTGTCGGACTGTTTGCTGCGATTATTCCGTTGCCATTTCAGATGTTATGGGCGGCGATTTTGTCAATGATTTTTCGAGGTAACTTGCCGCTGGCTGTAGTTCTGGTGTGGCTAACCAATCCTATTACCGTGCCGCCATTGTATTATGTTTCTTATCATCTGGGCGCGGTCATGATGAATTTGGATGCAAAAAAAGTGGATTTCAGTTTTTCATCAGATTGGTTGTCGCCAACGTGGTGGGTGGAAACTTTGGGGGCGATTTGGGAGCCGTGGTTGTTGGGATTAATGACCATTGCGATCTTGAGTTCATTAATTGGCTATTTAGCGGTACAATGGTTGTGGCGATTGCATGTGATTTTGTCTTGGCGGCATCGTCAGAAAAATCGGTTATTGACTATGAAATCTCCCACAAATCCTTCACCCGATTGAGTTATGGTACGATCACAAGGTGGCAGATATTGTTTTGCGTGGCATCGACAGACAATCAAAAAAATCATTTTTAAACAGCAAGTTAGACTGATTAATTGGATGCAGTTATTTGGAATTTTCTATGATTAAAGAGTTTTTTCGGCGTAAGTTAATACCCCATATTGAACAGTTAAAAAACCATCAAAGTTTGCAATTTTTAGGGCATTTGCTGCACGAACCCAATTTATGGCACATCAATCGTCACTCACTTTCCATCGGAATGTCAGTAGGATTATTTTGTGCGCTGGTGCCGTTGCCATTTCAAACCTTGTGGGCTGCCTTGTTGGCGATTGCGCTGCGTGGTAATTTACCCCTAGCTGCTATTTTAGTATGGTTGAGTAATCCTTTGACTACGCCACCGATTTATTACGTTTCGTATGAACTGGGCGCGTTGATGATGGGGATTCATGCCAAACCAATTGATTTCAGCGTGGCTTCTGATTTATTATCATCAAGTTGGTGGATGAAAACGTTAGAATCTGTTTGGGAGCCATGGTTGTTGGGATTGATGACTTTGGCAGTGTTAAGTGCGTTAATTGGTTATTTGGCAGTACAATGGTTATGGCGATTACATGTTGTTTTCTCTTGGAATCATCGACGCAAAAAACGGGCAGTGAATCTAAAATCTCCTCCTTCAAGTACGTTATAAATGAAAGAATTGAGAGTAATATCTAGGATTTTCTGAAATCCACAACGATTTGAATATGTTCGATAGCTTTTTCATAATGAGAATTGCTGGAATTGCTGTTAATGACTTGAGTAATTTGGTCAATTTGGATATAATATCGTAATTTTTACGTGTGATCTGCGCGATAAAATAATTTGATGATTTACTCATGACGAAAACAGGTTAGAATATGACGCTCTTAAATCATTGAGCTTTTGTGTTGATGATGCGAATAACATTTGGTTTTTTTCTACAAACGATTTAAAATCACTATAATGTCGCTTTTCACATAATTACAGTTTCAAGTTCAAATATTTTGATAATTAAGATGGATTCCATTTACTAACTCTATTAACGACGTTGCATTTTTTAGCGACTTGGAGAAAAATAGTGAGTCAAACAGAAACAATAAAAGCACGTAACTCTCTTATTTGGTGGACAATATTTTATACCGTGATATCCATCATCGTGGTGGTCGGTGGTGTGATGTATAAGTTGGGCTGGGATTTGGATTTTGGTCACAAGGTGAACGCGCCGGTTGATCCCGCGTTTTACAGACAGATGGTAGAAATGCGTGTCAAACCTGTGGGGCAACTGAATGTTGGAACAGTGGCAGCGACGGCACCTGTTGCAACCCCCGCGGCAGCAGCTCCGACGGATCCCGTGTTGAAACTCATCAGCGATAAGGGCTATGCCTGCTTAGGATGTCACCAAGTCGATGCCGAGTCTGTGGGTCCCTCTTACAAGAAAGTTGCAGAGAAATACAAAGGTGATGCCAATGCCGCCGGTATGTTAGCCAAAAAGGTGAAAGAGGGCGGTGTAGGAGCATGGGGGCAAGTTCCTATGCCGGCGAATGCAACGGTGACTGATGATGACATGCAAAAAATTGTAGCGTGGGTATTGGCTTTCAGTGGTGCTGCTGCAAAACCTGCGGACAAACCGGTTGCTACGTCTTCTGAACCCGCAAAACCGGTAGCAGAAGCAAAACCGGCGGCAACGACTGCGGCAACATTGACGACAGAACAAGCGATAGCATTAATCACTGAAAAAGGCTATTTGTGCACCTCTTGTCATCAGGTCGATCTCAAAATGGTTGGACCGGGTTACAAGGAAGTTGCTGCAAAATACAAAGGTGATGCCAATGCTGCCAGCATGTTAGCTAAAAAAGCGAAAGAAGGCGGTGTGGGTACATGGGGCGAGATTCCAATGCCACCAAATCCTACAGTTTCTGATGACGACATGAACGCATTAATCCATTGGATTTTATCGTTGCAATAAGCGTTATTTGGTTTTTGTTCTGAATCTTGATTGATATCCTTGATAATTAAGATTCAGGACATTTTTTCAATGAGTTGCATCATGTTATCGAAATATATGATGATATATTGTATGATCTGCAACTAAAAAAGTGATAGAAATGAGAGTTAGTTCCTGTTACCAAATTAGCTGCATTTAGTTGGATTCTATTGCATAATGTTGCCTCACCTGTCACAGGATCATACCAATATGTCTTTCGTAATACTAAAGCAGCATGTAAACAACTTGGTGTTGGTGCAGCGACTTTGCGTCGATGGGATAAAGATGGCAAAATCAAGACGATGCGTACACTCCGGTGGAATTCGTCTTGATGATTTAGATTCACTCGAAACCAAAAGGACGACTTAAATTCTCAACTTGAACATCTAAAAACTCGGTATCCAAATCATGAACTTATCGAAGATGTCGGCAGCGGGCTTAACTTCAAGCGAAAAGGATTTAATGCCTTATTGGAACTCGTTTTGTCTGGACATGTCTCAGAAATTGTTGTCGCACACCGAGACCGGTTGTGTCGGTTCGGATACGAACTTGTTGAATCTATTGCCAAAAAGTTCAATTGCCGAATCGTGGTTCTCGACGAAAGTCAGTTATCACCACAAGCAGAACTTGTCAACGACTTGCTTTCAATCATTCACGTCTTCTCTTGCAGATTGTGCGGACTTAGAAAGTACAGTCGTAAGATCAAAGAAGATTCGGATTTACCCCAAAAACAGACAATTAGCTCGTAAATATCTCGGTTTAAGTCGTTGGTGGTATAACCGTACTATCAACTACTTACGACAACCAGATACAAAAGCCTCACTTTACGATGTCAGAAAAGTAGTGCAAAAGGGCGACGATATTCCGGAATGGGCAATGGATTGTCCACAACGGATTCGTGAACACGCCATGTCCGATGCTTGCAATGCTGTCAAAAATGCCAAAGCTAAGTATTTGAAAACTGGCAAAATTCAGCAAGTTAGTTTTCGTGCAAAGCGTGATTCGATTCAAAGTTTTGCTTTCGATAAGGTTTCATTAAATCAAGACTTTGTGTTTGGCAGCAAAAAATTTAAATTGGAATTTGAAGCATCAGAACCCTTTCATACGGATTTGGAAGGTACACGGATTGTTCGAGAAGGAAGCCGCTATTTTGTAATTATCCCGCAAAAGCTACCGTATCAAGTACCTGAAAACCAAAGGATTGATGCAGTGGCTCTCGATCCGGGAGTTCGCACTTTTATGTCGTTTTATTCTGAAGTATTGCATGGCAAGATTGGTGAAGGAGATTTTCAAAGAATTTATCGGTTGTGCTTGAATCTCGATGAACTCGTGTCGTTGATTTCAAAGGCGAAATGTAAACAAAAACGTCGATTGAAACAAGCCGCTGAACGGATGCGTTGGAAAATTTGGGATTTAGTTGACGAATTGCACAAGAAAGTTGCAAATTTTCTGGTACGCACTTTCGACCGAATTTTCATCCCAACCTTTGAAACTTCAAAAATGGTTAAAAAACTGGCTTCAAGCACGTCACGTAACATGTTGACTTTTGCCCATTATCGCTTTAAACAGTATTTAAAAGCTCGTGGGCAACAGGCAATGTGTGAAGTGATTGAAGTCAGTGAAGCCTATACTTCTAAAACCTGCTCTTATTGTGGCAAAATGCACAAAATAGGTAGCAAGAAAAGAATGAAATGTAGTTGTGGTGCGGATGTAGATCGAGATTTAAACGGCGCACGGGGTATTTTTTTACGTGCTTTGTCGGTTACGACCTGATTGATCCTCCAAAAATCAATCTGCATTTGTTGAAACGGAAGAGCAATTATGTTCAACCGTGTTCAGCAGAAATGTAACAGTTTCGACTTTATGAAGCATATTGCGGTAAAATGACGCGCTATCGTTATCAAAATCCGTCCATCGGGGTGTGGCTCAGCCTGGTAGAGCATTGCTTTCGGGAAGCAAGGGTCGCAAGTTCAAATCTTGTCACCCCGACCAATTTAT
>Ga0316611_1000526_pt1 | contig 12960 bp, 6 predicted proteins | sample MIS2016202_MG_FD_207675 | JGI IMG/M metagenome (GOLD analysis project Ga0316611, IMG submission 207675) | Microbial mat bacterial communities from Middle Island sinkhole, Lake Huron, Michigan, United States - MIS.2016.202 | ecosystem: Environmental > Aquatic > Freshwater > Lake > Sediment... | reverse complement strand
GTAAAGCATCCGTTATTTCTGCCATTCCCAAAGCGGCTCTGTGTCTAAGTCCCAAATTTTTGGGTAAATTTGGGTTATTAGATATGGGCAAAACACATCTTGCAGCTAAAATTTTTTCACCGGAAATAATGACTGCTCCATCGTGCAAAGGACTATTTTTGAAAAAAATACTTTCAATCAGACGAGATGAAGTTTCTGCATGAATAATATCTCCTGTACGTGCAAAGTTCTGTAAATCAGAGTTTTTAGCCAAAACTATCAATGCTCCGGTTTTTTTCTTTGCCATAGATTTACAGGCGGCAACAATTTGATCGATATCTACTTTTTTCATTTCTTCCTTAGATAGCAAAGATAAAAGATAAGCAATAGATAACTTTCTTTGTGACAATAATTTAGCCCCAACTTGTATCAGAAAACTTCTCAATTCTTGCTGAAACAATATAACGATGGCGATTACGCCTACTCCTATAAATTGTCCAAGAATTGAACTGAGTAATTCGAGATTCAATGCTTTGATAAACAGCCAAATAAAATAAACGATAAAAATTCCAACAAATATATTTACAGCTACCGTTCCTCGAATCATCATGTAACTGTAATACAACAGGACGGATACAGACATAATATCCAAGAAATCCATCCATCCAAATTGTAAAAATGACATAGTATTGATTATTAATATGTTACTAATTTGTTTCTTTGAGTTTTCCAATCAATTTTACAGTTTCTACTGCTTCTTTTACATCGTGAACTCTAAGAATATCAGCACCTTGCCACAATGCAACTGCGTTGAGAACGGTTGTACCAATAAGTGAATCTTTAGGTAAACAATCTAATACTTTGTAAATCATAGATTTACGAGATATTCCTACCAATATTGGGTATCCCAAAGCTTTGATTTCTTTCACATTTTTCAACAATTCGTAATTGTGGTTGACTGTTTTTCCAAACCCAAAACCCGGGTCTAGAATTATATCATTCAAACCCAAACGATTCATTTCAGAAATTCTTTCACCAAAATACATCAATATTTCGGTTGTTATATTTTGATAATTTGGATTTTCCTGCATATTTTCCGGATTTCCTTTTTTGTGCATGGCTACATACGGAATTTTCAACTTAGCAACTGTTTCAATCATTTCATTATCAGCATCTCCCGATGAAATATCGTTAACCATATTGATATTATAGTATTCGTACATATATTTCACAATTTCGCTTCGGTAAGTGTCCAACGATACAATCATTTTTGGAAATTCTTTTCTTAAATGAGGCAAAATATTGTTAAGTCTTGCAAATTCTTCTTTTGAAGAAATTGTTTTTGCTCCCGGTTGGCTTGAGATTGCTCCAATATCCACAATATCAGCCCCTTCTGATAAAATTTTTTCTACTTGTTTTTGAGCATTGTAAACATCATCGAATTTTCCTCCATCATGAAATGAATCCGGAGTAATGTTTAATATGCCCATAATCAGAGGCTTACATAGAATTTTCAATTCACCGTTCAGATTGAGGCTAAGTGGTGTTTTGTGCATTGAATTGTGTTTGCTGTTTTGAAACATTTTGTTGAATCACAAATTTTAAATACATTTGCAAAATTACAATTTATTCTATTCATTCTAAAGAGTTGCACTCGAATATTTTAGAAATCTTATTGAAATAAAAGTGGAAAGAACTATCAATCAATACAATGAAATAATAACAGTTTGTCGGAAACTTTTTGCAGACAAACTCAAAGATTATGGAGCAGCCTGGCGGATTTTGCGAACTACATCGCTCACCGACCAAATATTTATTAAAGCCAACAGAATCAGAAGCCTTGAAACCAAAGGAAATCAAAAAATACCTGATGATATAAGAGGTGAATTTATTGGAATTATAAATTATGCGATAATTGCGTTGATTCAATGCGAGCGTGGATTTGCAGATGTAGTTGATATTGAAGAACTTGAAGCATTAAATTTGTATGACAAATATTTCGTAGAAGCGAGAGAATTGATGGAGAAAAAAAATCACGATTACGGAGAAGCATGGCGACAAATGCGTATAAGCTCGTTGACTGATTTAATTTTGATGAAGTTGTATAGAACCAAACAAATAGAAAATAACGATGGAAAAACAAAAGTGTCTGAGGGTGCTGACGCAAACTATTTCGATATGATTAATTATGCCGTTTTTGCATTGATTAAAATGAATGAAAACTAAAAAACCAATTGTCTAAATTTTAAACAACAAGAAAAATTATGAATTTAGTTGTAAAAATTGCAAGAATTCTGATAGGATTAGTGTTTGCTTTTTCCGGTTTTGTAAAAGCTATAGACCCTATCGGTTCTTCTTACAAATTTACTGATTATTTCAAGGCAATGGGGATTCCTTGGATGGAACCATTTGCTCTAATATTATCTTTTTTAATGTGTGCCGCAGAATTTATAGCCGGTATATGTATGATTATCAACATGAAACCGAAATTCTTTTTGTGGTTGATTGTTGGATTTATGGCAATATTTACCCCCCTTACATTTTGGTTGGCAAAAAATAATTTGGTTCAAGATTGTGGTTGTTTTGGTGATTTTTTGAAAATGGATAACTGGGAAACATTTTACAAAAATGTTGTCATTGATGTATTTGTTGTTTTTCTAATATTCTTCCGTAAATATTTGACTACCAAAATAAATCAAACAGTTCAATGGCTTACAGTGGGTACAGTTGTAACATTGGTTTTTGCATTCGAGATTTACAATTACAACCATTTGCCAATCATAGATTTTAGAGCTTACAAAGAAGGTACTAACATATCTGAAGCTATGAAATTACCTGCCGGAGCAAAACAAGATATTTACGAAAGTATTATTTATTACAAAAAAGATGGGGTTGAAAAAGGATTTCCAATCGACAAGCTGCCTGATTCTACTTGGGTTTGGGTACGTACCGACAACAAGCTCATACAAGAAGGCGACAAGCCTAAAATTCACGACTTTACCATCAGCACATTGGAAAATGATCAGATTTTGGGTGTTCCGGCTGGGCAAGATGTTACTGACCAAGTACTTAGCGATGCAAATTATAGTTTTCTTTTGATTGCTTATAAACTTGGTAACGCCGATACTTCAGCTCTAATTGAAGCAGGAAAAATTGCAGATTTTGCAAAAGAAAATAAATATAATTTTTATTGTCTAACAGCATCTTCCAAAGCAGAAATTGAATTTGTAAAGACCATAACAGATGCAAAATACAATTTCTTTTCAACCGATGAAACTACACTCAAGACAATCATTCGTTCCAATCCGGGTCTTACCTTGATACGCAAAGGTACTGTTATCAAACATTGGCATTACAATGATTTCCCAAGTATCGAAGAGTTACAAAAAAAATATTTGTATAAATAAATAAATAACCGTTAAATTTAATTGAAATGAGAAAGAAAATCGTAGCAGGAAACTGGAAAATGAATACCACCTTACAAGAAGGTGTAGAATTGGCACGTAAAGTAAACGAAATGGTGAAAAGTGTACCGGCAACTACAGGTGTAGCGTTGGCCGCCCCGTTTACACATTTGTCAGAAATTGCTAAAGTAATTGATACTGAGCGTATCTGTTTGGCTGCTCAAAATTGTTCTTCAGAAACAAAGGGGGCATTCACCGGAGAAATATCAGCAGAAATGTTGAAATCTGTTGGCGTTAAGGCTGTAATTATTGGACACTCAGAGCGTCGCACTATCTACAAGGAAGATGATGCTGTACTCAACAAGAAAACCAAATTGGCTTTGGCTCAAGGTCTTAAAGTGATTTTCTGTATTGGTGAAGTTTTGGCTGAACGTGAAGCCGGAAAACAATTTGATGTTGTTAATACCCAGTTGGAAAAAGGTGTTTTTGATTTATCAGCTGAAGATTTTTCAAGAATAATTTTGGCTTACGAGCCTGTTTGGGCAATTGGCACTGGTGTAACTGCTACGTCCGCTCAAGCACAAGAAATCCATAAATATATTCGCACTTTGTTAACCAAAAAATATGGTGCTCAGGTAGCTGATGATACTACTATTTTGTATGGTGGAAGTTGCAAAGCAAGTAACGCCAAAGAATTGTTCGACAATGCTGATGTTGACGGAGGATTAATTGGAGGAGCAGCACTTGAAGCTGAGGGATTTTTAGGTATAGTAAAAGCTATCTAACTTTTTTGTGAATACTGTGGGAATTTTGCCCACAGTATTTTTTATGTCAATCTACATTAGTTTTAACCACACATTGAAAAATGTAGATTAATTTCCATTAAAATATTGGAAATAAAGACATTAGAATATTCTAAACCAACTATAAACATGGAAAAATTTATCCATATTTCTTTCTTTTCGAAAGATCCAGACGAATATTTAGCAGAGTGCATTTATCATTATTTTCATAGAAAAAGGTACAATGTAATGCTCGAATCTGCGAATTATCGCAATGAGGTGTCGATGAAGACATTTCAAAAATCAAATTATTTCATAGTTTTACTTTCTGAATTCGCTTGTTTGAGCGAGTATATCACCCAACAAATTCAATCCGCATTTGTTCGTAAATTGTCTGGAGATTTAATTTTAATTCCCATTAAAATTCAACATACTGGAAATTTTTGTTTAATAAAGGAAGTTGAGGAGTCGTTAGTAAACGATTCTATTTTGCATTGGAATACACAAAGTGATACAAATGAGCTGTTAAGTAAGTTGAATATCTTGATTGAAAGTCACAATTTTTTGAATACATCAGAACATTTATGTATTGAAAATTCCACAGAAAAAAGATCTATGCCGCTGGTAATGCCCGGTGGAAATATTTCTCTATATCCACATTATTACATCGATCGAAGCAAAGAACAAGATTTTTTGCATTATTTGCTCAATGAAGGAGCTGTAATGAGAATTAAGGGACCGCGACAATTTGGTAAAACATCGTTGGTTTCAAAGGTTTTGGATTACGGTAGAAGGCATCATCATCAAGTAATTCCTATTAATTTTCAACAACTTACCGGAGAAAATTTGAAAAATTTAGATTCTTTGCTAAAGATTATTTGTTCTCAAAGCAGCAAAAGTTTAAATTTACCGGTAAGAATCAACGATTTTTGGGAAGATCCCTATGTCGATGTTAAAATGAAGTGTACGCAATATATTGAATATCTACTAAAAGAATCTGAGTTTCCGATATTGATGGCTATAGATGAGGTAGATAGAATATTTGATTACAAAGAATCATCGTATGAATTTTTTGGAATGTTACGGTATTGGCATGAGAGTAGAATTGATAATATTGTTTGGCGTAAATTCAAATTAGTAATAGCACATTCTTCAGAAGTATTTTTGAGTATTGACAATATCAATCAGTCCCCGTTCAACGTAGGTATCGAACAAGCGTTAAATGAGTTTTCTTTAGACGAGGTAAAATTGTTTATGTATAAACATGATTTGAGTCTATCTGATGATCAGTTGAAAAAATTGATGGATATTGTAGGTGGCCATCCTTTTTTAATCCACAAGGCATTTTATGAAATAAAATCGGGGAATTATACTTTTGATAAATTTTTGCAAAAAGCACATACTGAAGATGGACCTTACAGCGATCACCTCAAGAGACATTATCGTATGTTGTCGCAAAATTCAGATTATTCATCTGCAGTAAAAGAGTTGATTAAAGATCACAAAATCAAAGATTTGCAAATATACTATAAGTTTTTGGCAGCCGGATTAATCAAAGGCAATGCTTCGAATATTCAATTTCAATTCAAGTTGTATGAATTGTTTTTGAAAAACAAGCTTTAAAATCCATTACCATTATGAACGGAATATTTCAACCGGGTGGGAGTTTGCAATTAGATGTTAAGTCTTATGTAGAGCGTTCATGTGATATTGAATTGTTCGAACATATTTTGGCGGGTAACTATTGTTTTATACTTACAGCCAGACAAATGGGCAAAAGCAGTTTGAAGATTCGAACTGTAGATAAATTACGGAAAATCGGTTATTATTGTGCAACGATAGATACAACTCAAATTGTAGGTAGATATTCAAACAATGATACGGTTTATTATACTTTTCTAAAACAAATCCTTAAACAATTAAATATTACTTTCGATTTATCCAATTGGTGGAAAATCAATGAGTTGGTTACTCCATCTGCACGATTCACTGAGTTTATTTTAGAAGAATTATTACCAATAATTCCCGGCAAATTAATAATATTTTTGGACGAAATCGATGCGTTGTTGTCAATAGACAAAGAGTATTTCAGTGCCAATGAGTTTTTTGCTGTCATTCGTTCTCATTTCAATCAACGAGGCGAAAATGAAATTATGAATCGGTTGATTTATGTAATTATTGGTGTTGCTACACCTGATGAATTGATGTCTGATTCCTTGCTTACTCCATTTAATATTGGAGTAAGTATAAAATTATCATTTTTTACTTACGAAGAATCTAGACCTTTGATGTATGGTTTCGAAGATTTACAGGCTGACAAAGAAAAATTATTAAAAGAGGTTTTGTATTGGACAAACGGGCAACCCTATCTTACTCAATATTTGTGTGATATTATAGTTAGGGAAAATAGTTTCGTAAATGACATTCCCAATTTGGTAAAAAACTATGTAGATAGATATTTTATCCATCCCAAAGACAAAGATTTGAATATAAATGTATCGAATATTCAAAAAAGAATCAGGGAGCATCCAACACATGCACCCAAAATGTTGGGAACATATCAAGATGTACTTACCACTCAAAATGTAAGGATTTCAGGCTCAAGAACTCATATCTATTTGATATTATCTGGCATTGTAAGAGAAAAAGATGGTTTTTTAGTGTCTTCTAATAACATTTATCAAACTCGTTTTGATATATCTTGGGTAGCAGATTCCCTTAGTTCTTTGAATAGACCGTTTTCAAATGATTACTTAAAATGGCTGCAAAACGGAAAAAAAATTGCTCAAATAAGGTTGCCAAGCAGTAAAATTGAAAAATATTTAGATTGGGAAAAAGGGAGAAATGATTTGTCTAATACAGAACGTGAATTTATTCAGGAAGTACAAATAAAAAAAGATAGGAATAGAAAGCGACATTTTGTAGTAATAGGAATAGTCTTTGTACTAGTATCATTAACTTTAATGGGGTTGTTGTATTTGAACTATCTTTTTCAAACCAAAATGCACAAAATCTCAGATTTGTACAATAACGTAAATCAGCAAAGTGATACGTTGTTGAAACAAAATCTATTAGCAATCATCAAAGATCTTGATAAAAATGAAATTTTGAAAGTTTTGAAAACAAGTTTGTTAGAAGAAAAAAGTTTAGGTACAAAACTATTTTTAAGTCAGAAGGATATCGAAAACTTGAATACTGTTTTGAAATATAAGAATGCAGCACAAACCGAAGAAATAAAAAACCCTACACTGGCTATGTATTTGGCTAATATTGCTTTAGGTTTAGATGCTTCTACGAACAAGTATAGTTTGATATACAAAATTTATGCTGATAATTTGTTGTACAAAACAATTGTACAAAACGAAAAATTGGAAATGAAATTGTGTGATGTATCAGAGGACAATCAAATGTTTATATTGGGAATTTCACCTAATACCATAGAATTATTTAGTCAAAATGGAACGAAATTACAAGTTTTTGATGATGCACAAAACAATCTAACAAGTATTGATATAAGTCCTAACAATAAATTGGTTGGAGCAATAACATCTATTGGCAATATTTATATTTGGGATATCGAAGGAAAACTGATAAAAACATTGAATACCAATGGAAAAGGATTGCTCAAATTTATTTTTTCACCAAATAGTAAAGGTTTTTTTGTAACCAATGGTAATGATATAAATGTATATGACTTATCCGGTGAATTGATTAATTCTTTTATTGGTCATACTGCAGTTATCAATTCGTTGGCAGTTTCTAAAAATGGTCAGTATTTATTGTCAGGATCCAATGATCGAACGGCTATATTGTGGGAAATGGACGGAAAAAAAGCAGATGTTTTCAAATCTGAATCTATAAATGAGATTTTGTATGTAGCAATTTCCCTCTCCAATAATTATATTCTAACGGCTTCTAGCAATCATAAAATCACTATATGGGAAAGATTAGGAATTGAGATTACTAAGGTTGAAAACCAAACACAAAATATTGTTTGTGGTGATTTCTCAATAGATGAAACTCGCTTTGTATTGGGGGGGAATGATGGTAGTGTTAAAATCTGGAGCTTGAATGGAAAACTACTTGAGGAATTGAATGGACATAACAGTACAGTATTTGGATTGAAGTTTACGAAAGAAGGAAACGAATTGTTAACTTTTTCCAATGACAACAAAGTGAATAAATGGAATTTGTATGGACACAAAATATTGGACATAAATCACCACAGTACATCTATCTCAAGTATCTCAATATCTAATAGTTCAAAGTATATAGTAAGTGGAGCATCAGATGGAGTAGCTCGGTTAACTAATATTGAAACTAATCATTCTATCAATCTCAGAGAACATAGTGAAAAAATTAATCATATTTGTTTTTCTCCAGATGACAAATGGATTCTAACATGTTCTTCTGACAAAGAAGCTTGTTTGTGGGTTGACGGGGATTTGAATGTAAAACTAAAGTCACATACAGCCGGAGTGATGTTGGGGGTATTTTCGCCACAGAGCAACAAAGTCTATACTTTTACGTACGACAAAAAGATGTATATTTGGAATATTAATGGTACGTTAATTAGCAATAACATTATTTTTGAATCACTTCCATCATCGGTAGCTGTTGATAATATTACTGGTAACATTGCTATAGGAACTTCGGACGGACACATTTGTATTTACAATTCTCATGGAAAATTTGTAACCAAATTTAAAATTACAAATATGAGTGTTCATGAAATTGTATTTTCAAACAACGATAATACTTTGTGGGTTGTTTCAGGAAAACGATTTTTGTCAAATTACAGTTTTAATGGTGAAAATTTGAAAAATATTCCCATAAATGCAAATATGATTAGTATATCACCTAATGCACTTTTTTACGCACTGGCTGATTATACGAATGGAATTGAGATTTTAGAGATGAACGAACAGGTATTTCAGAGATTTTCTCCGCTCTCCCGTTCTATTACAGCATTAAAAATTTCAAAAAACTCAAAATTGATAGTTATTGGGTTTGAAAATGGAAATATCCAAGTATTAACAGTAAAACCACTTCTAAATGAATATATTAAACAAAATTTTCCCGATAAATATCTAGAAAATACTTTGCGAAAATATGAGTATCGATGAGTAGTTGTTATCATTTTTTAAATTAAATTTCAATATTTGAAATATGAATTGAATAATCATCGTTTTTTTTATTTAGTTTTGGATTCCAATTTGTTTTTATATTTGAACAAAATCATACATCTAAAATATAAAATTTCCATAAGGTGTTTTCTTTGTAAGTTGATGTTTTAAAATTTATAAATTCAGAAAATTGATTATTTTAATTATTAAAAATATGAAAGAAAGAAAAATTTATTTAATTGCCCTATATTTTCTGTTATTAATTCCCAATATATCCATTGGACAGGAGATTTTCATGAGAAATATGTATCGCAAAGATTATGTTGGTGGAGTAACGTATTTTGTTGAACATTACAAATTAAAGAGTTGTGAAGAATTGTTACCACGTTTACAGGCTGTTTGGAATTCTGGTTACTATTCAGAAGAATTGAAAAAAATGATTTTTTTTGATACTAACGCACTATTCGAACGAAATGCAAATCTCAGTAAGCACATGAAAAATTATTGGACATTATTGTGTACATTTTCCGAAAAAAATATTGATATTCAAAGTTTTGAAAAGTGGAGATTAAGTGTGAGATATCTGGCGGATAGTTCAAAAATTGTAAAAATTAATGAATATTTTGAGTTTTGTCTTCAGATATTTTCTACCAATACTTTGTACAAATCAGAATCTGTTGAGTGGTTTTTAAGTAAAAATGATTTTAAATTTGATTTTGAAAACGGAAAATTAAAAATTATTTATGGAGAAACTGATTTGATATGTTATTCAAAAGGAAGTCAAATCAAAGATACAATCAACGAAAAAGTACGTTTCAGACGCGATAGTATCAATATATTTGGTACAAAAGGGGTTTATTATCCAATGGAGAAAAGGTGGGAAGGTAAGGGCGGTAAGGTCAATTGGGCTAGGTCTATGTTTCCGGAAGATATTGTTTATGCCACGTTAAATGATTATATTCTTAATACGAGAGTTGCTTATTACAAGGCAGATAGTGTATCGTTTGTCAATACAAATTATTTTAATGAAGTTTTATTAGGCAGTTTTGAAGATGCAGTAACACTTACTAAAGATCCTATGGATGCAAACTATCCAAGGTTTTATTCATATACACAAAAATTGGCTTTTAAAAATGTAGCACAAGATATTGATTATCAAGGTGGTTTTACGATGGAGGGAACAAAATTTATTGGTTCCGGCAGTCAAAAAGAAAAGGCTTATTTGTTTGCTTACCGAGATGGAAAAATTGCGTTGAAGGCATCGGCAAAATCTTTTGCATTTAGACCGGATAAAATTTTGGCGACTAATGCCGCTGTTACATTATATTTAGAAAAAGATTCTATTTACCATCCCAATTTGTCGTTTTCTTATTTGGTTGATGAGAGAAAATTTGTTCTGGTTCGCGAGAAAGGTCCTTCATCTAGGCGTATGTATCTCAATACTTATCACGGAGTTAGCATTGCTTGTGAGTTTATGCGTTGGCAAATGGGACAAGATACTATTTTTATGAGGGTGCTACCAGGTCCGGTTGGCGTAGAAACTGGAAATAGAGCTAGGTTAGAATCCAATAATTTTTTCTCTTCTGTTGTGGATAGTAGCTTTCACGATGTACGCGAACCTAATCCATTGGTATCCATCAAATATTTTTTACAATCTGAATATCAGGATTTTACAGGTGTTGCATTTCGTGATTTAGATTTGGCAAAGTTTTACAAATATCCAGTTGTTGCAGCCAAAGATTTGATGCGTAATTTGGCAAGTATGGAGTACCTTGATTACGATCCATATACCAATGGTGGATTGGCTAGAGTGAATAGAAAATATGATGATTGGATAAAATCGCGAATTGGCAACAAAAGTTATACGTTTTCGGCTGATAGTACCTATAATGCAGTTGGAGTTGGAAATCCGTTGATACCAATGAAATATTTTTTGCAATCCAAAGAAAATCAAGTAGGAGAACAGTCTAAAATTCAGGATTTTACGAATCTGATGTTTTGGGATTGGGAGTTGGCAAGATACCTCAAAAAATCTGTAAGAACAACTTCAACCATGCTGACAAGATTGGCTACGTTGGGCTTCATTGAATATGATACAGAAGTAGATACTGGTTTAGTAAAAATCAATCAATTATACACAACGTGGGTAAAATCTAGGATTGGCAAACGCGATTACGATGTATTTTCTATAGAATCTCAGACTGATCCACGTGTTGACAACGCTTATATTAGCTTGATTTCTATGGATTTGAAGGTATTCGGAGTAGATAGTTTGGTGATGAGCAATAAACGAAACGTAAGTATAGTACCCAAGGATAGTGCCAAAACATTAACCATAAAAAAAGGTTTGGATTTTGAATATCAAGGAAAATTACAGGCTGGATTGATTGAGTATTATGGCAAAAATTTTAAATTTGATTATGGCAAATTTGAAATTCAAATGGGGCAAATAGATAGTATAATGCTTTTTGTAAGAAAGAAAAATCCAGCTACAGGAATGGATACTATCACAAGAGTGAATTCAATGTTGGAGAAAGCTCCTGATACAAAATATTTTACAGGAATTGTAATTATCGACGATAGTACAAATCATTCGGGTAAAAAATCCAAACTATTTCCACAATTTCCATACTATATTTGCGATCAAGAAGCTTATGTTTACTACGACAAATCGGTGGTAGATAGTCTAAAGGGTATTTATCCTCGCGAAACTTTTTTCTTCAAAGTGTATTCGTTTGAAATACCTCAGTTGGATAGTTTGCGGAATAGTTTGAACTTGTTAGGCAAATTCACCTCCGGTGGTTTAGTGCCAGACTTGGAGGATACCTTACAAATCATGGAGGACAACGCCTTAGGTTTCAATTACAGGATAGATACTTCCGGTTTGGACATGTATGAAGGCAAAGGACTTTTGTATAACAATATTAAACTTAACAATTCTGGATTACGTTCCGGTGGTCAATTGGATTACCTTACATCTTCAACATTTTCAGAAAGTTTTATGTTTTATCCTGATAGCATGGTTTGTGATGCCTACAAATACCGGATAAGGAAACAAGAAACGGGAATAGAATATCCCGATGTAGCATTAGATTCTACGGTATTTGTTCGTTGGCATCCATATACAGATTCTATGTTTATAAAAACACGAAAACAAGGACTTGGAATGTTTGGTAACAAATCTGTGTTTTATGGTGGTATGGTGCTAACAACAGAACATTTGATGGGTAAAGGAAATATGAATTTCAACAATGGAAAAGTAACTTCAAAGCACTTTACAATTAAAGCCAATTCATTTTTATGTGATAGTGCCGGTTTTATTATAAAATCAGCCGTTAGTACAGACACAGTTGTGAGATCTAACAAAAAATTGTTGATAGCTCCTGAACTAACGCTTATGGAAATCAATGATCCGGAGGAAGAGGGTGAAGATGTTACTACTGAACCTGATTCGTTGGCACAAATACAGACTACTCCTATTCTACCTGATTCTATCAATAGAGTAGATACAAATCAAGTTGTTACTAACGTTGTAAATCCCAATACCAATACTTCCGATAATACGAATACAGATGAGAAGAAGGGATTTTTTAAAAAACTGTTTGGAAAACAAGATACCACTCAAGTAGATACAATCCCCAAAGAACCTGATAACGATGAAGTGAATGT
>Ga0316611_1000524_pt1 | contig 12974 bp, 6 predicted proteins | sample MIS2016202_MG_FD_207675 | JGI IMG/M metagenome (GOLD analysis project Ga0316611, IMG submission 207675) | Microbial mat bacterial communities from Middle Island sinkhole, Lake Huron, Michigan, United States - MIS.2016.202 | ecosystem: Environmental > Aquatic > Freshwater > Lake > Sediment... | reverse complement strand
AAATGGGATGAAATTGTAGCCCTTTTCTCGCGTGAAGCTGTCTTCAATGGTTCGCTAAATCAATTTGAAACCACAAACAAGCCTAAGCGCGGTGCGATTCCCATTGAAAAAGCCTTTTTGCAAGAGATCAGCAAGTGGCGTGAATATCTGGCGCATGGTTTCTTCGCTGTCAACAAAGGTTTGTCCCAAGAAGACCTCAATTTTGCGGTGCAAATGACTATCAATCGCTTGCTTTTTTTGCGGATTTGCGAAGATCACGGGATTGAACCTTATCGCAGCTTACAGAAATTGTTGCCAGAGCAAGCTTCTGCGTCTGAAAATGAGCATTCAATTTATCCCAAGCTCTGTCTGCGCTTTCAAGAAGCTGATTTGCGCTATAATGCAGGGCTTTTTCACTTTGGCCCGCAGAAAGGTCGTCCTTCGGCGCGAGATACCCTCACGCTTAACTTGCGAATTCATAATGAATCGCTGCAAAAGATCATTGAAGGGCTTGACCCTGAGCTTTGCCCTTATGCTTTTCAAGTGATTCCTGTCGAGATATTGGGCCAAATCTATGAGCAATTTCTGGGCAAAGTGATTATAATGACGGACAAAGGCCTGGCAATTGAGGATAAACCCGAAGTTCGCAAGGCTGGGGGCGTTTATTACACCCCCCAATACATTGTAGATTATATTGTACGCCAGACCATCGGCCCGCTTTTAGCCGATCAGACTCCCGAAACCATTGCTAATTTGACAATTCTCGACCCTGCTTGTGGTTCTGGTTCGTTTTTGTTGGGGGCTTATCGCTATTTGTTGGCTTGGTATGAGCAATGGTATCAAGAAAACGCTGCTGAAAAGTGGCAGAATCAAGGTCTGCTCGTGCAAAAGAAGGGCGAATGGCGCATTAGTCGCAAAAAGCGCAGCGAAATCCTCTGTGATCACATTTTTGGGGTGGATAAAGATGCTCAGGCGGTTGAGGTCGCCAAGTTTTCGTTGTTTTTGAAATACTTAGAAGAGGAAACCGAGGAAGTTATCAAAACGACCCCGCATTCTTTGCTGCCTGACCTGGATGGAAACCTTAAATGTGGCAATTCGCTGATTGGCCCCGATTTCAAGGCGACGGAAAGCGCCGAAATCCAACAGATCAATCCTTTTGCTTGGGAAACCGAATTCCCTAAAATCATGCAAGCTGGCGGCTTTGACGTGGTGCTGGGCAATCCGCCGTATGTGCGGCAAGAGGCTTTGGTTAATACCAAAAGCTATTTTCAAGCGAATTATCGCGTTTATCACGGGGTTGCCGATTTATACACCTATTTTATTGAACGCGGCGTTAATTTGTTGAAGCCAAACGGCATGTTTGGCTATATTGTGGCGAATAAATGGTTTCGGGCAAACTATGCTGAAGCCTTGCGAAAGTGGCTGAAAGAGCAATCTTTGCAAGAATTGATTGATTTTGGCGATTTACCTGTCTTTCAAGGCGCGACAACTTATCCTTGTATTCTAATTCTACGCAAGGCTGGGCCGCAACCGACCTTCTTTTTCGCTCAAGCCAAAACGCTGGCTTTTAATTCTTTGCAAGAGCATATCGCGCAGGAAAAATATCCTATTCAGCAAATTGACTTGAATGATAAAGGTTGGGCACTAAAACCTGACCAAACACAACTTCTGATTGCTAAATTGCAAAAAGTTGGGGTTTTACTACAAGAATATATCCAGGATGTGGTTTACAGAGGTGTAACAACAGGACTAAATACAGCTTTTGTGATTGATAATAAAACTTGCGAGCGTCTTATTGAAGAAGATATGAAAAGCGCAGACCTTATTAAACCTTTTCTTGCTGGACGCGATATTAAACGCTATCATATACCCCAGTCCACAAAATATCTTATCTTTACTCGTCGCGGCGTAAATATCAGCGATTATCCTGCTATTAAAAAGCATCTTACCGCTTTCAAAGAACACTTGATGCCAAAGCCTGAAGATTGGAAAGGTGATCAATGGTTGGGAAGAAAGCCAGGAAGATATGAATGGTATGAGATACAAGACTCAACTGACTATTATGAAGAGTTTGAAAAGCCTAAAATAATGCTCCCAGACATTTCGCTACGTGGTAATTTTGCTTTTGATGCTGAAGGAAAATCATACTGTGCAAATACAGCATATATTATTGCAAGCTCAGACAAATATCTCCTGGGCATCCTCAATTCTAAATTGATAACTTTCTACTACAGCAATTTGGCAGCAACTTATCGTGGCGGATATCTTCGCTTTATTAACCAATATCTCGTCCAAATTCCCATCCGCACCATCAATTTCGCTGACCCGCAAGAAAAAGCGCAGCATGATCAGTTAGTTTCGCTGGTCGAAAAGCAACTTGAATTGCACCAAAAACTGGCTGTGGCCCAAACGCCGCACCAGAAAACGCTCTTAGAACGCCAGATCAACGAGACAGATAAAGCTATAGATAGTTTGGTCTATGAATTATATGGTTTGAACGCTGCTGAAATAGCGCTAATCGAGGCTGCAACGCTTTGAAAACCAAAGACCTTTTGCAGAAAACCATTGAATGGCGCGAGAAGCTGGCCCTTGGTTTCTGGCAAGCCAATGAAGGTCTCGCGCTTGAAGACCTTAATTCTGCGGTTCAAACGACGCTTAATCGCTTGCTTTTCTGGCAGATTTGTGCAAATCACAATTTGAAACTATCTTTGGCGGCGACGCTCAAGCTAAATTTACGCATTCAGAATGAATTGCTCCAGAAGATTCTTGAAGAGCTTGCTTCGCAAACCATTTCTCTTGAGCAATTAGGGCAAATCTATGAGCAATCGCTGGGCAAAAAGTTCACGCTTTCTGCAATGGACACAGTGGTTTGGGAAAAATCCACCGCCCGCAAGGTTGGGGGCGTTTATTACACACCAAGCTATATCGTAGCTTATCTTGTGAAGAAAACGCTTGGGCCCTTGTTAGAAGGTAAAAATCTGATTGAAATTGCAGATTTGAAAGTCCTTGATCCTGCATGTGGTGCTGGTTCATTCCTTTTAGGGGCCTATCAATATCTTTTAGAATGGTATCAGCAATATTATTTCGCTAAAGGAGCTACAAAGCTGGCTTCGGCCCGCAACCCGCTTTTAGTTCAAGCTGCAAATGATGAATGGCAGTTAGCGCTCAGGAAACGGCAAGAAATCCTCTTGCATCATATTTATGGAGTGGATCTTGATCGGCAAGCAATAGAGGTTACGAAATTTTCGCTTTTCCTAAAGGTTTTAGAAGAAGCAAATGCAGAAATTAGTCATAAAGATGCTCTTCTTTTGCTTTCTGCGATAGACAAAAACCTTAAATGGGGCAATTCACTGATTGGGCCTGATTTCAAAAGCTCTGATTTAGCCGAATTAGAGCGGCTCAAGCCTTTTGATTGGAATGCGGAATTTCCCCAAATTATGCAAGCTGGGGGCTTTGATGTGGTCTTGGGCAACCCGCCGTATGTGCGCCGCGAGACTTTGGGCCAAACCAAAAGCTATTTTCAAGCGAAATATCGTGTTTATCACAGAAATGCCGATTTATACACTTATTTTATTGAGCTTGGAGTTAATTTGTTGAAATCAGGAGGAGCGTTTGGCTATCTTGTGGCCAATAAATGGCTGCGAGTAAACTATGCCGAAGCTTTAAGACGCTTTCTGAAAGAGCAAGCTTTGCAAGAATTGATTGATTTTGGCGATTTACCTGTTTTTGAAGGAGCTATAACCTATCCTTGCATTCTAATTCTTCGCAAAGCTGGGCCGCAACTGACCTTTTTTGTAACGCAAGTCAAAACGCTTAAATTTGCTAATTTGCATGAATATGTTACCCAAGAAAGATATGCTGTTGCCCAAACTACCTTAAACGATAAAAGCTGGGTGCTAAATCCCGACCAAGCGCAATTTTTGGTGCAAAAACTGCAAAAAGTAGGCATTTCATTAGAAGCCTATACCCATAAAAGCATACGGATGGGCATAACTACAGGCTTGAATGAAGCTTTTGTAATTGATGAACAAACAGCAGGCAAAATTATTGAGGAAGATGCGAAAAGCACAGAACTTATAAAGCCTTTTCTCATTGGGCGCGATGTCAAACGTTATGCTTTGCTTAGACCTAAGCAATATCTTATCTTTTTACCGAATCATTGGACTGAGCAAACTGCTGCAAAGAGCGCTTCACCCTGGAATTGGTTTGGCGAAACTTATCCTGCGCTGGCGAAGCATTTTGCTCCGTTTGCTGAAGCGGCCCAAAAACGAGCGGATAAAGGCAAATGTTGGTGGGAGTTGCGGGCTTGCGATTATTATGCGGCGTTTGAAAAGCCCAAAATCATCTATCCAAGTATTTGTAAACGCCCAGAATTTACGTTTGATGCAAGTGGTTTATATGCAAATCAGAAATGCTTTATCATTCCCTGCGCCGACAAATATCTCTTGGGCCTTCTCAATAGCGCAATAACGGCTTTTCTCTTCAATTTTATTCTTCCAAAGCTGCGAGGTGGCTTTTATGAGCCAAGTTATATCTATCTCAAAGATTTTCCCATTAAAACGATCAACTTTGCTGACCCGCAAGAAAAAGCGCAACATAATCAAATCGTTTCACTTGTTGAAGAGCAGCTTGACCTTAATCAAAAACTTACTTTGGCCGAAGAATCAGACAGTAAAAACCTCTTAGAGCAACAAATTAAAGCTACAGATGAGGCTATAGATAGTTTAGTCTTTGAATTGTATGGTTTGACAAGCGAAGAAGTTGCATTGGTAAAGCAAGAGACTCAAATTTCGCTAAAAAATAAGCGAATTTCATTTTTAGCTAGTTCAAAATCCTCTTTGCTAGAGAAAATGCAAAAAAAAGGAGTTTCTCTTGAAATTTATACGCAAAAGAAGATTCGGCGCGGGCTTATCACGGGCTTAAATGCAGCTTTCGTGCTTGATGAGCGAACTCGTGCCAGAATCATTACTGAAGATCCAAAAAGCGTTGAACTAATCAAGCCTTTTCTCATTGGGCGCGAAGTTAAACGTTATAATTTACTTAAACCAAAGCAATATCTTATCTTTTTGCCCAATCATTGGACTCGATTAGCTTCCGCAAACAATGCTCATCCCTGGGCTTGGTTTGCCGAAACCTATCCTGCGCTGGCGAAACATCTTGCCCCCTTTAGCGAAGCAGCGCAAAAGCGGGCGAATAAAGGTGAGTTTTGGTGGGAATTACAGCCTTGTGCTTTCTACGAAGCGCTTGAAAAGCCTAAGATTGTCTATCCAAACATCTGTAAACGCCCAGAATTTACCTTTGACCCAAATAGCTTATATGTAAATCAGAAATGCTTTATCATTCCCTGCGCTGACAAATATCTTTTGGGCCTTCTCAATAGTTCTGTAACAGCTTTTCTTTTCAGTCTTAACCTTCCAAAGCTGCGAGGTGGCTTTTATGAGCCAAGCTATATTTATCTCAAAGCTTTTCCCATTAAAACGATAAATTTTGCTGAACCGCAGGAAAAAGCACACCATGATCAAATCGTTTCGTTAGTTGAAAAGTTGCTTGAGCTTCAGCAACAACTGCCTGTGGCTAAAACCGCTCACCAGAAAACTCTCTTAGAAAACCAGATCAATGCTATAGATAAAGCTGTAGATAGTTTAGTCTATGAACTCTATGCTTTGACCCAAGCTGAAATTGCGCTGGTCGAGGCTGCGTAAAGCAACGCGAAGCAAAAAAGGGGCATTCAATTGAACACCCCTCGTTACCGAAAAATCAGTTAAGTTTCGCTTTTAACGGATAGGCATGGTTAAAGAATACAAAAGCCGCAACTCGATAAGATCGCTGGTCGAGCGATCTGTATTGGTATCAAGCACGAACAACGAGGAATCGCGCTCGACAACTGAGGGCTGGATGCCAAAATTCATCTTTGAAGAGGAAGATATATTCCAAGTATCAGTCCGAATATCATAAAACATGATCGTTTTTTCAGGTTTGCCGCCTAGCAAACAGATGAATTTAGAGGTAGCACCAAGCCCAAAATGACTTTGTGCTTTAGGCAAAGGAGCGCGAGGGGTCCAAGGCTGTTTACCCTCATTAGCAGGGACATATTCTTCGTTGACCGCGAGCGAAGTGCCACCATTTTCGCCCCCAATCAGATAGATTTTGCCATCCAAAACGACTGCGCCGCCATAAGCTCGCGGAGTTGGCATCGCGGTCTGGGTTTGCCAAGAATCCGTTTGAGGATCATAAGCAAAAACATCAGCCAGCGTTTGCGTGCCATCTGTGCCGCCAAAAAGATACATGCGCCCTTCCAAAGCGGCTAAACTATAGGCGCTGCGAGGGCTAGGCAAAGGTTTGGCCGCTGTCCAAGCCTGGGAAGTTGGATCATAAACCTCTAAAAGATTACTGATTGTCCCATCGGCCTTTTTGCCCCCTGGCAGGTAAATTTTGCCGTTAAGCGCAACGGCTTGGGCATCGCGGACGGGATTCGGCTTGGCGCTGAGGCTGCGCCAGGTATCCGAATCGGGGTCGTAACGCCAAACTGCGCCCGTAACGCCTGCGGCATTGTAGCCCCCAATGAGAAAAATGCTACCATTTAGGCTGGCAGCGGCAGCGGCGGTTTGGGTAACGGGTAAAGCGGCGCGAGGTGTCCAGTTGGGCGATAATTGCGAAAGGACAACAGATTGAGTTCCAGGCGTTGGTTGGTTTGTTCCCGATGATTGCGGTGAACGCAGGAAGATAAGCCCAAATAAAATTAAACCGACGAGGAGAATACCGATGTTAAGACCATTTTGTACGAGAAACTTGAGCATTGGAAGGTTTGAAGTTGGTTTTTTTGGCATAGGATTTTCAGGTAAAGGGGCAATTTCAGGCAGAAGGAGCGGCGTTGGGGGATTTTCCTCCAGATCACTTGCTACGATTTCTGCTTTTTGAACAACTAAAGCATCAGGCGCAAAAAAAGATTCTGGCTCTTCGCCAGGGTTGACACTGACAATTCGATTACGAACCGCGTAAAGTGTAGCTTCGGTACGCGAAGCGGCTCCTGTTTTGCTAAAAATGTTTCGCACATGAGCCTTAACGGTGTGAACGCTGATGCCAAGATCGTTGGCAATCTGTTGATTCGTTAAGCCTTTAACCATAGATTGCAAAACATCAATTTCGCGGTCACTGAATTGGACGATTTCTTTTTCGCGTTTCATCGGTTTCCATTTGTTGCATTGGTAAGCCAAACCTCGCTCTGCGCTGCTTACAGTGCCAAAATTATACCATAAAGCGCTGGCGGTTAAAAGTCAAGGTGCGCTCGCCGCCTTTGGCGGCGAGCGCAGCCCAACCCTTAATTTAGTGCGGATACACAGCCAGAATCGTTATGCCTTCCCGCTCATAAACTTTCGCAAACCGCAAGTTCTTAGCAAACATTTCGGGCAACAAAGGCCCTTTTTGCGTCAGATAGAGATGGGTAATGCGTTCTCGATCAATCAAAGCAAGAAGATCAGTAAATTCCTGCGGCTGATTTTTATCAAAAATTGCAACTTCATAACTGTTTTGACGGATTTGTTCAACAACACTTGGCTTGCCATAGGCATAGATCGCGGGTGGCGTATTTGTCCAGCGGCCAGTAAGGGGCAAAAGCCAAAAACCACCATCATTGCCGCGATCTGCTTCAGCATACCAAGCCGTGGCATTGATGAGAAAACGGGCAGTTTGAGGCGTATTCTCTTTAATCCAAGTAATTGCAGCCAGATCGCCTGAAGTAACGAAAACAGTCACGGGATTGATAACTTCAGTCAGATTAGACATTCCCCAAAGGGCAATTCCACCCAAAACTAGATGATAACCAGAGTAGATTAGATTTTTACCGCGTTTGCCAGCCAAATTCTCCAGCCAAACCTTGAATTGCTCCGCGCCTTTGCCAAGAAGAACGCTTAGGGGAATAAAGAAACTAATTACAACAACATCATTTGTGATCATCCAAGAGTAGGGGAAAGTGATAAACTTTGAATTGAGGAAAAGAAAGGGAATCGCGCCCAGGCAAAACAACCATTGTCGCTGTTGGAAACCCCAAAGAAAGAGAAAAATTCCAAAAATCGGGGCAAAAAGACCGATGAGCCAAGGGTTAGCGCATAGAATGAGGATGCTTACCCAGCTAAGGAAGATAATTGTAGTTTTTGAACGTGAGAAAAGGGCCCAAAGAGCAGCAATCAGTGCCAGCGCGACCAAAAGACGGTTTTGGCCGGCCCAAAGTAAACCTTCATGAAGCGCCGTGTAATCGCCTCCGCTCACGAGATTTTGCGAGTTTTGAGCTAGTGGAACTAGCTTCGTTTGCAGCAGAATCCAGAACCAAGGCCCCGCTAAAACCAGAGTAAGGCCTACAATGTCCAGCGCATAACCCATTCGGGCCCAAATCGTGCGCCAGGGCTGATCAAAAGCCCAAACGAGGCTAATCGCGGCGAGAAAAGTAAGCGCCAGCAGCAAAACTAGTGCGTGAACCATGCTGAGACCAGCCAGCAACAAGCTCGTGTAGCCAACCCAACGCCAAGAAGGGGCCCGCAGCCCCATTTGCCAAGCGATGGCCAAAGCAGGCAAAATGAGCAGCCCTGTCAGTTGCGTGTAGCGCCCCCAACTGAGATAATAGGCGGGCATGAGCGAAATTAGGCCCACAACAATCGCGGCGGCAAGGCCCGAAAGCGGTTTGCGCCAAAAAAAAGTCGTTAAACCCGCGCAGGTCAAGGTGTGAAGCGCATTGAGAATCTGGCCACCCCAAAGCATTAAAGGGATAAGTTCTAGGCCCGAAAGCTGCATTACGGTGGCAAAAAAGACGTGATAACCCCAATGATAGGGTAAAGAATCAACAGGAATGTAGGGTCGGAGCGAATAGGGAACTTGACCTTTCTCCGCAGCGACTCGAATCAAGAGGCCATGATGGACTGGATCAACCCATGGCGGGACAACTAAATCTCTAATCTGGCTGAAACGAGTCCAAAGGGTGAGGCTAAAAACGATTAGAAAGCAAATCCAGGGGCCATAAGTTTTTAGGAAGTTTTGTTCAGTATTGGCAGAAGGTTTGATTTGCCAAATCTTCCACGAAATGCCCAAACCACAAGCGCTTGCGAGGATTATCAGGAGCGGTAAAGAGAGATTAAAGCCGACAAAAGTTACCCATTCGTAGAGTAAGGCAATCAAACTGAGACTCAAACCAACCCAAAGCGTGGGGCGTACAAAAGGGCTAGGATTTGCAAAAAGCGGCCAAGAACTTTCAATGAGATAGCCTGGCCCAAAAAGCAAGAGCGCCAAAACAACGCCGAATCGCCCTGCGGGGCCCGCAAGCACCGCAAGCACCGCCCAAACTAGCCCAACAATTAGGAAGTTGCGTGAAGGTGTCATGTTGCTGGTATTATAGCATTAGTCATGCGTAGCCCAAAATCGTGGTAATCTATAGAGCGTGAAAAATCTTTTGGCTTGAAAGAAAGGCTCTGGCTATGGCGGAGACGCAAATAAGCAGCCCTTTTGCCGCGCTGCGCGGCTGTCAATATCTCAATCTCGCAACATTTCGCAAGGATGGTACATCGGTGGTCACGCCTGTCTGGTTTGCACTGGATGCGGAGAACCAAAAAGCCTATTTGATGTCGAGTGTGAAGAAAAGTGGGGGTAAAGTCAAGCGGATTCGCAATAATCCGCAGGTTGAAGTTGCGCCTGCAACGATTTCGGGTAAAACGTTAGGCCCTCCTATCGCTGCTAAAGCTCGCATTTTGAGTGCTGAAGAGGAATTGCCAGCACGAATCCACTTAAATCGTAAGTATGGCTTAATCAAAGCACTTATTGACTTCGGCTTGACGCTGCGCGATACAGAGTATTGCTTCATGGAAGTTGTCCCAGCTTGAAGTTAGGGGTGGGGGTGGGGGTGGGGCGCGGCGGCAAAGCCGCCGCGCCCCACATGAAACTATTTAGCGTATAATGGATTTGTTTCACCGTTCTCAATTTTGTGCATCAAACAGGAGAAATTAAGTAGATGCAACGGATTCTAGTCGCGGAAAAAATTTCAGCCGAAGGTTTGGCGGCTCTCAAAGCCAACCCCGATGTTACGGTTGACGTTAAGCTCGACCTGGACAAAACTGCGCTGGTCAGTGCGGTAGCGGACTATGAGGCTTTAGTCGTTCGCAGTGCTACCAAAGTAACCGCCGAAGTGATTGAAGCGGGCAAAAAGCTCAAAGTGCTTGGGCGAGCGGGAGCGGGTGTTGATAACATTGACATCACAGCGGCCACGAAACGTGGAATTATCGTCGTCAATGCCCCAGATTCGCTCAGTGTAGCGGTAGCCGAATTAGCTTTAGGCTTGATGTTGGGGTTAGCCCGCAATATCCCTGCGGCCCATAGCTCATTTCAAGGGGGTAAATGGGAAAAAAGCAAGTATATGGGCTGGGAATTGCGCGATAAAACGCTGGGTTTGATTGGTTTAGGGCGAATTGGCTCTGAAGTCGCCAAGCGGGCCCGTGGGATGCAAATGAAGGTTTTGACCTACGATCCCGTTGTTTCCTCAGATCGTGCGGCTCAATTGGGCGTAGAAAGTGTTACTTTAGAGGAACTTCTGAGCGCCAGCGACATTATCTCGATTCATGTGCCGCTCGTTGATGCGACACGCAACCTGATCAATGCGGAACGCTTGAGCCAAATGAAAAAGGGAGCCTTCATCGTCAACACGAGTCGCGGCCCGGTGATCAATGATGCTGATCTTTTAGCCGCTTTGGAAAGCGGGCAACTTGGGGGCGCGGCGTTGGATGTTTTCAGCAAGGAGCCGCCCGAAAACTTTGAACCTTTCAAGCATCCTAAGCTGATTACCACGCCGCACTTGGGTGCTTCAACCGAAGAAGCGCAAGTGCAAGCGGGAACGGATGTCGCGGAAGGGGTTTTAGCTGCTTTGGCGGGCGGAACGCCACGGTACGCGGTAAATGCGCCTTTCGTAGCCCCCGAAGCTTGGAATGTTTTAGCTCCTTTCCTTCGTTTGGGCCGCCAACTTGGGGCTTTATGCACCCAGTTGATTCAAGACCCAGTCAAGGGTTACGAAGTAGAATATACGGGCGAATTGGCGACGGTGGATTCGCAACCTGTGCGCTTGGCGCTTTTGCAAGGCTTGCTGGAAGCGACTTGCGACCAGCCCGTAACGCCTGTCAATGCGCCGTTAATTGCACGGGAGCGCGGCTTGAAATTGACAGAACTTTCCAGCCCCGACTCGACCACTGATTACACCAGCCTCCTGACTTTGCGGGTGCTTACGGCTGAAGGGCCACGCTCCTTCACGGGCACGATTTTAGGCAATGAGCCGCATATTGTTCAAGTTGACGGTTATCCTGTCAGCTTTGTACCTGGCGGGCCCGCTTTGATCACTTATCACAATGATCGACCTGGGATTATTGGGCGCGTGGGAACGCTGCTTGGAGCCGCTGATGTCAATATTTCGGGGATGTATGTCGGGCGCTTGGCTCCGCGAGACCGTGCAATGATGGTTTTAGCTTTAGATGAACCTGTGGCTCCTGAAATTTTAGCGACGATTCGGGCAGAATCGGATATTGGGAAAGCTTACTGCATCGTCATCTAAAGAATGCAAAAGAATTAGCAAAGATTATTAGTTGCAAGGGGCGATCTTTGCGGCTTCGCCGCAAAGATCGCCCTCCTTTATCCCATATAAGCCCAATTCAAGGCAATTCCCAAAGCGTAAAGTTATCCAAAACAAGCTCGATTCCACCTTTTTCGTTGTAGCAGGCCGTGAGAAGCCCCACTTTACCGCTTGTAAGGCTTTTGTCTATTGCATTTCCCAGCAATTGGTCATTGAGATAGAGATAAATCTGGTCGCCGTCGTGAGTAACTTTGAGGCTGTTCGCTTGATTAGGCAAAATTCCTACTGGTCTTCCTTCGGTCAACAGAAGCGGTTTTTGCCCACTTTGATAGAGCGAAAGCTGATAATAATCGTTGAAAACCTCAAAGCCATAGAATGCACCATTTACTTGCATTGCAAAAAGTAGCCCACAACTGCCATCCTTATCACCCTTGCTGATAGTGCAATCTACTTTCGCAATGAAATTAGTAAAATCGCGCCCTTTATACGAGTCAAAAGATGAGCCTTTAGCTTTCCAACGAATTTTCAAAGCCCCATTTTCAACGACATTCTCTCCAATGTAAGGGTCGCTCTTACTATTGCGAAATTCGCCTGTAAACCAAGCACTGCGATTATCGCTAAATTCATCAAGAACGACCAGTTTGGTCCCAGGAGTGGGGGTTGTGGGCCCAACTAAAGTAGGGGAAACAGCTTTGGTTGCGGCTGGGCTAGGGGTTCCCACAGAGGTCGGCTCAGTTTTAGGCGTTGAAAGCGGCGTTTTCACTGGCGTTGCAGAGGTCGGCTGAGTTTGCTGTGAATCTTCTTCCCTAGGATCAGGAGTGGCTTTAGGCTTAGGAGTCACTTGATTAGCAACAGCCACTTTCGGGCTGGGTGTGACGGGAATCCCTTTTTCATTCTTCCCAAAAAGCGTCGGCCCAATCACTGCGATTGAGCCTAATAAAGCCAGCAAAACGACTCCTCCTGCGGCGACCAGAGCCAAGCGGAACGGAAAAGCCTGTTTGGGCGCGGGCGCTTTGGATGGGTCTGGCGGCACTTTTGGGGAACTTATTTGAGGCATGTTGGGCATTTTTGAGCTTCCTTCATTCAATGAACAGATCGCCAAAGAAGAAACGCCTCTATTATACACGGTTGCTCCAGCCAAAAAAACTTTGTTGAGATTGTGCTACAATAGGCAGCCAGAACAAAGGCTGTTCATTTTAAGGAGGCCTCTTTTGAGTATTTTAGCGGATAAGAACACACGATTGTTGGTACAGGGAATTACGGGGCGCGAAGGCGAATTTCACACGCGGCAAATGCTTGCCTACGGTACGAAAGTGGTGGCTGGGGTAACGCCTGGGCGTGGGGGCCAAAAAGCCATTGACAACCAGGTTCCCGTCTTCAACACGGTGAAAGAAGCGGTCAA
>Ga0316611_1000520_pt1 | contig 13020 bp, 5 predicted proteins | sample MIS2016202_MG_FD_207675 | JGI IMG/M metagenome (GOLD analysis project Ga0316611, IMG submission 207675) | Microbial mat bacterial communities from Middle Island sinkhole, Lake Huron, Michigan, United States - MIS.2016.202 | ecosystem: Environmental > Aquatic > Freshwater > Lake > Sediment... | reverse complement strand
ACGCTTTGTAATGAAATTCTATGCCTTTCTGTATCGCACATATCTGAAACATGCCCGCAATGTTGTTGAGAAAATCAGGCAGGGAAAATTCGATTATACTCAGTTCAATCCTGCCTGCCTCAATCTTTGAAATATCCAAAATATCATTGATCAGAGAGAGCAGATGATCACCGCTTTTATGAATGATTGCAAGCCGTTCTTTCTGATGCTCTGTAACAGACGGGTCTTTTTGCAGAAACTGGGCATATCCCAAAATCGCATTGAGCGGGGTGCGGAGTTCGTGGCTCATATTGGCAAGAAACGCGCTTTTGGCATAGTTTGCGGCTTCGGCAGCTTCTTTTGCCTTGACAAGCTCTTCCTCTGCCCGCTTGCGCTCGGTGATGTCCAATCCGATACCGCAGACAAATCTGCTGCCATGTTTATCTGTGAACGGAAATTTGAATACCCAGCCGTAAGTAACGCGACCGTCCGGTGTTACAGATTGTTCTACAGCTTCAATTGTCTGATTGGTTTGAAGAACCTTCAGATCGTTTTCACGAAGTTTTTCTGCAATCTCCGGCGGATAAATATCCGCATCTGTCTTGCCGCGATAATCCTCAAATTGCCTCCCGAAAACTTTTTCACAGGTTTTGTTCATATATACGCACCGCCCCTGCTCATCTTTCATCCATGCCGGAGTCGGGCTGTGATCCATGAACAACCTGAACCGCTCCTCGCTTTCTTTCAATGCCTTCTCTGTCCGCTTGCGGTCTGTGATGTCCTGTATAAATCCGTACAGAAACCGCTGTCCTGTCATCGGGGCTGCCCGTTCCCCAAAAGACAAAATGGCGTCTATAATGCGCCCATCCTTGCACCGATAGCGATTTTCAACCGCATTCCATTTGCTCAGGGAATGTTTCATCTTTTCCATAAATGCCGGTCTTCGCTCAGGAGATTCATAGATGGCATCTGCTACAGATGTCCGGTTAACCGCAGTGAGCAGTTCGTCCGGCGTGGCATACCCCAATATCTCAGAGAGCGCGGGATTGGCATAGATGAATTTGCCTTCGGGCGTGGATTGAAACATGCCGATAGGAACATTTTCAAATATCATGCGAATGCGCTCTTCGCTCTCCCGCAGAGCATTCTGTACCAGCTTTCTATCAGTGATGTCATGAATAACAGAAAACAGCAGCATTTTTCCTTTAAACGGAATCGGAGCAGAATGAACTTCGACATCCCGGATTTCCCCGCTTGCCAATCGGTGAAGAAAGTTAAAACAATTGCGTTTCTCAATACCGGCATTTAATATTTCTAAGGCAATTGCTTCTTTGTCCAACTGATTGATCTGATAAATCGTCAGACTTTCAAATTCTTCGGCAGTATAACCGTAATATTTCAGTGCAGCCTGATTTGCAAGAAAGATTTTGCCGGTTTCAGGATCAATCAGGAGCATCACCGCGCTGTGCTTATCAAACATGCCGTGAAACAGGACTTCCCGTTCCTGTAAGATTTCATTGGTATAGCTCAGTTCGGCAGTGCGCTCGGACACCGATTCCTCAAGATGTTCCTGATGCTGTCGCAGCTTTGCACTGAGAATTCTGCTTTTTCGCAGCAGAATTGTAAGCAACATCACCATCGCAGAGAGTATGATAAAGACAACAAGCATGATCCATACATAAGGCTTATATCGCTGATAGAACGTATCCGGTTTGTTGATCATGATGCTGCCTTCCGGCAAAGAGCTTTCCGATATGTCAAAACGTTTCATCGCATTGAAATCAAAGACTTTACTTGTCTGCGAATCCATAACTACCGGAATACTGTCAGCAGACGTGCCATCCAATACCCTGAGCGTGAGTTCTGCGACCATGCGCCCCTGATCGGGTCCCGTGATAATATTCCCGCCCGTCATGCCGGTATTCAGGGTGAAATCCCAAAAAGAATATGCGGGGGCGGAACTGGCTGCTGCCATCCGATGATAATATTCCTCTGCCGGTATCAATTGGGATTCCCGATTATCAAGCGGCGCGCCGAACACAAAAACGAGCGTCCGGGGCGGAAGGGCGGATAGTTGTTGTTCAAGCTCCTTCAGATACAGATTTTTAAGCTGCTTTATCTGATGCCGCTTCTGATAAGCCGGGATGAGCGTGTTTTCCATAATCTTCTGATTCCGCTGACCCGCTTTGTAATAATCGGAGGTAATAAACACCAGCGTCCGGGTTTCGGGATGCACCGTAAGAGCCATGTCAATCGTGCCGGTGAAATCAATCTCCTCATTGACGCCGGTTACATTTGTGATCCCTTTGAGAACTTCGGGGCGGAACGAGTTGTAGCCGCAGAAGATAATCGGCGTATGCGGAAAAAGCCGCTCCCGATACCTGACAGCAAAGTCAAATGCTTCGTTGTCAGACACGATGATAGCATCGTAGCGGAGTTTTCCGTGTTTCATGGCAAAAACTTCGGCAAGTGTCGGATAGTAAGCCGGAGCCGGGAAGAGTTTGGCGTCAAGAAATTCGATTTCAAGTTCTGTTTTCCTGCCGGAATCCTTCAATATCTGCCGCAATCCGCTTTCAATGCCGTCGCTCCAGATATAGCCCCGATGATAGGAGTTGATATAAAGAACATGGCTCGTTTTATCATCTGATGCAGATGCCGCGTTTATGCTTATCAGTCTGCAAATCAACACGCCGATGATGACGAGCCGCAGCCTGAATGTCGCTGATTGGTGAATATTATGGATTTGTTTCATAATTTTTTACTCCGTTGTTATGAGTAATTCAGCCGCTTTTTTATGCCTTTTCCTGATGTAAAACCGCTTTGAAAAACTGCCCCTGCTCAAAAAACTGCGGAGTAGGAAGGCTTTTCTGAGCAAAAAGCTCATAAATTCGGACGATGCCGGTTCCCAATTCTTCCATCATCCCTGATTTTCGGAAAATGCGGACGATTATCCGGTTACGGCATTCGGATAGTCCTGTTCCGAGATCGGCAATATCAAGATTACCATGAAGGATTCCGGGACTGACGACTTCCATACGATTATCGAAAATATTGATTTTTATGCCGGAACCTCTCATGCCGTAATCGCGGTGAACAACCGCATTGACGATAACTTCCCGAACCGCATAAAACGGGATAATTGTGCGTTCCAGACGCCGGATGCCTTCCAGATAAGATTCTTTTCTCAGAAAAAACGCTGTATGTCTGCATATATCTTCTGTTTTCGGCAGAATCGGCACGGAATATTCCCTTGTTTCGCCGATATTGCTCATGGTATTGCCCATAAATCTGGTGATACGGATTCCGGCAAAATCGTAATCAGGAATATCACTTCCGAACAGCACAAGCCCTGCCACCGTAGGAAAGTAATCGCCGTTATTTTTTTTAAGCAGAGACCATTTCACCAAAGACTCGCGTTTAGGCGCCTTATGACCGATATGGTGAAAAAAATCGGCTATGCTGTCAGCGTCAAGGTCATCCGCACTTTTTGTAATATCCATCTCTGTTTCAAAAGCAATTCCCAAACTCTGACGGCGTAATTCTTCGCATATCTGAGGCGATGCGATGCGATTAGTCGAGCCGATACGGATATAAACGCCTTTCTCAAGTCCCATTGATTTGATAAAACAGGGTTTGCTGCTGCCCGGCAGAATCCGTATGATAAGAAGTTCTTTTCCCTGAACATTAAGAACTGAAATGTACGGTGAAATCATCGGTTCAATGCTGTCATGCACGGCATTGGCAATACGTTCTTCAAGCATCAGCGGGTCGGAAACGCCTGTTATTGTCCGATCCTTATCCGATACGCCGATGATTAACTCTCCTCCTGCACCATTGGCAAACGCAGCAATTGTTTTCATCAGGTCGGTCAATTTGGCAGGAATTTCCCGCTTAAATTCCAATTTCCGGCTTTCCGGCTGACGAAGTTTTTCGTGAATATTCATGCTGCCTCCTTAAGATATTCATCCATCAATCTTCTGATTTCATTTTACATTTTGCATTTTGCACTTTACATTTTGCACCGCTTCCCTCACACCCATCCGATTGCCTCAGTAGTAACCTTAACGCCGTCAATTTCCTGTTCATCAGACAGCTTCTTCAGCACGATTTCATCTTCCACAGGAGTAAACAGCACAAGGGTTACGGCGTTCAGATTAAGCAGGGCAGCATACCGGGCAGCCTGAACACGGGCATTTCCGGCTTTGGCATGACTTCTGAAACTTTTCACTTCGATGATACCGCGTTTCTGTCCGCATTTCAGATGCAGATCGACTCTGCCGTTGCCTGTGGGAAATTCGGGGCTGACAGCGCATTGCCCATCCGTGGCATACTGTAACCACGAATAAAGATGAAAATGTCCGACATATTCGGTCAGATGAAGGTCTGTACGTCTGGGCTGATCTTTCCACGGATTCAGCCCTTTTGCTTTCAGGCGTTTCAGATAATCTCTGTACCTTTGTATCAGGGCAGGGACATTCAGTTCCGGCGGATCAAAGACATCGGCAAGGTCATCAAGCGGATCAAGGGCAAGAATCGGCGTTCCATGTCCGACCAGATCGTAAGTCAGCGCATTGTAAATCCGCAGTTGGACAAACGGGGATGCGAAACGGCAAATCTGTTTTCTTGACCCGTCAGGCTCAGTATAAGTTTCATAATCAATAATTCCGTTAAAATAAATATAACTGCACCAGTCCGCATCCAAAGTAAAAGGCATATCCGCCTTGCCGAACAATCTGAGAATATGATCGCGGTATTCGCCTTTTGCCTTTTTTATGAGATTCAGCACCGTGTTGTTCCATTCTGTGCTGCATGAACACATATAAACATATTCCCATGTGCGGCTGTCAATTGCACTGTCTTTTCCCGGATTGAACTTTTCCGTCAGCAGTTCCCCGAACCAGCCGACCAGACCGGGCTGCCCGCGTGTGGAATCATAAAGGCTTTTCACGACTTCCGGCTCAATCTTCTGACCGCTTTCTTCCTGATACTGGCGGAACATGTCTCCGACCTCTTCCTGCGTCAGATTCGGGACGTGCAGAGAACGCTGGATATTGAACGGCGAACCGCGCAGACTTTCAACGCCCAGAACCGCCCGGACGCCTATCAGCGCAAGTCCGTGAAGCAGATAATCCTCCCGTTTCAGATACATATCGCGGAACATGGTGACTAAACGGTCAATCACTTTCGGCGGAAGGCTGTCGAACTCGTCAATGAACAGAATAACGGGCTTTCCGAACAGATTGTTATCCCTTGAAAACAGGCTCCTGAAACTCTCCCAGTCTGCCGGTGCCGGCATGCTACCTGTTTTGAAAGTCTCCCGCATAAGCATAGGGACTTTATCAAGAAATTTCTCATCAGGTTCCTCATCTTTCAGCACAACACCCTGCACAGACATGGTGCCGATAATAAAGCGGTCGGGAAACCCGGCTGCGATTTCCTGTTTCACCTGACGCATCAGCCATGTTTTGCCTGCCTGCCGTGGCGCCCATATCGTGAAAAAATGTCCGCCTTCTTCGGGACTGCCGACCAGTTGTTCCGTGCATCGGGCGATCATCTCTTTTCTCTGAACACAATAATGATACCGGTAATCCACCGGTCCGTATGAATGAAAATGTCTCATTGCTGATATTCCTCCGTTTTTTTAAATTCAAAATTCAAAATGCAAAGTGCAAAGTTATTATCATACCCCTCCCCCGACCCCTCCCCGAAACGGAGAGGGGAGTTTTTCCCTTACTCCCCCCCTCTCCTTTCAGGGGAGGGGGGCAGGGGGGAGGGGTGCATAGCTTTCAGAAACGCCCGGATTTTACTCATCTGAAACTCCTTTGCCAGCTGAATCAGTTCCTCTGCAAACGGTGCAAACTGTTTATCTTTCTGTTTCAACGCCTCAGCTTTATCGCGTATGCTCTGAACATCGCCCATTTTAGCGGAATTCATCAGCGATTCCAAGTCTTCCGGACAGGGCGGGATGATCAGCTTTTCTGTTTCAACGGATTCCGCCGCTTTCTGATAAATCCATTCCAAACCGAGATATGTCCGCATTTTTGTCCAAAGCTGATTTATAGCAACCGGCTTGGGAATAAAATCATCACACCCGGCTTCCCGGCTCTTCAGAATATGCTCCTCATACGCTCCGGCTGAAACTGCGATGATAACTGTCCGGATCGGCGGAGAAACTGCCCGTATCTGCTGTGCGGCGGCAAATCCGTCCGTGCCGGGCATGAACAGATCCATCAGAATCATATCCGGCTGAAATTCTTCTGCTTTTTCCACAGCTTTCTGCCCGTCTTCTGCCTCAGCCACTTCAAATCCCATAGAAAACAGAATATCAGTAAGCAGAAGGCGATTCTGATCAATATCGTCAACTATCAGAATTTTCCGCCTCGCGCCTTTGTAGCCGGTGATGAAACCGGAATTTCTCACATCAGAAATGTTTTCAGTAGGAATGACAGACGGCAGTTCAAATTCAGCCCTGAAAACCGATCCCTGCCCCGGCGTGCTTTGCACCGTAATTTTGCCGCCCATGAGTTCAGTCAGTCTTCTGCTGATGGATAATCCCAGCCCCGTGCCTTCGCTTTTTTTCATAGAACTGCCGGTCTGATGAAAAGGATCGAAAATTTTTTCCGATTCATCGGGGCTGATACCGGGTCCTGTATCGCGCACTTCAAAGCAGATACGCCCGTCTGTGTAATCCGCTCCGAAGGTTACGCTGCCTTTGTCTGTGAACTTCACCGCATTGCCGAGGATATTGATGAGAATCTGTCCGATCCGTACTTCATCGCCTCTGACATATTTCGGCAAATCGGGGGAAGCTTCATAACGGAATCCTATGCCTTTCTGCTCTGAGCGTATCTGAAACATTGCATTGATATTACTCAGAAAATCCGGCATGGAAAATTCAACTGAATTGAGTTCTGTTCTGCCTGCTTCGATTTTGGACAGGTCTAAAATATCGTTGATCAGAGAAAGCAGATGATTTCCGCTGGTGTGGATGATTTTCAGCCGATCCTGCTGATGCTCTGTGGCAGCCGGGTCTTTTTGCAGGAATTGTGCATATCCCAGAATCGCATTGAGCGGGGTGCGGAGTTCATGGCTCATATTGGCAAGAAACGTACTTTTTGCCTGATTTGCGGCTTCGGCAGCTTCTTTTGCCTGAGACAGTTTTTCTTCACGTTTCTGAATTTCCGATATAAAATAATCCACAGAGTTTGCCATATCCGTGATTTCATCCGCGCCGCTTACCGGAATCTGACCCGGGCGTCCTTCGACATGATCCCGCATACATTTTTCCAGTTTGAGTATTCTGCCGATAACCGATTTGCGGATATAAAAATAAATCAGCGCAACACTGAGAATACCGAATATGCTTACAGAGATAAGCATGATGTAAATCTGCCGGATTTTCTGATCGAAATGACGATTCTGTTCAATAATATCCGTCTGAATTGCAGAAAAAATCCGGTTGGCGGTTTTGATGAGTTCACCGGATAAGAATTTGTTTTCAATCAGATTTTCTTCTATTTTCTTTTGCAGATCAATCTGATATTGTGCCAGATTGAAGATATTCTCTTCTCCGGTTCCGTACTCAATCACTTCCGATTGAACGGATTCGGCTGCAACTCCTGATTCAGGCGTGTGCAGACTTCTGATTTTCTCAAGCAGGGCGTCAAACTCTTTTCTGACGATATTCAAACTTTTGTCATTATTTATCTGCTCGCTGAAAATCATATCAATCACCGCCTGATTTATAAAGCTGCGCCATTTGTCGGATACCTGCTTTTGTTCTGCCATAAGTCCGATATTAACCGAATTTTGCGAAATCCGGTACAGCCTCAGCAGAATCTGTCTGCTTTTGTATTTTGTTTCATATCGGCGCCTTGAAATTTCGATCAGCATTCTGAGATTTTCAAATACCAGATCAAACTGCCGGGACAGCAACTCGGCTTCTTTTGAAGAAACACCGGCATCTATAAGCGGAAGAATCAGTTTTTCTCTGAGTCTGATTTTATCTTCGACATCCTGAGCCAGACGATTCAGGATATACTGATTCTGTGCAATAATAATATCCGGGGCATTGGCTATGAGTTGTTCGGTTTCCCGGACAAGCTGAGACGCGCCGATAAGCCCCGGCAGCTTCCGATTTGAAATCTCTGCAAAACTTTTCTGAAAATCCTGAAATGTCAGTGTCAGCAGAGCAGCGGAAATTATTGCTGTCAGCATCATCAAAACCATACCGGCAAGCACTTTTGACGCAATACTGATTTTAATCATGTACTACTCCGATTTTAATTTTTTTCGGCATAGCTTTTGCGTTCATAATGCCCCGAAATAAATTTCAGGGCTGAAAGCTCAAGCCTGCTTAAGCAGGCTTAGGCTTATAGCCGGGCGATTTATCGCTCGGCGTTTTTCTTCCAATACACGCCGTCAAACGGTGAAAGCATTCCCCAGATACTGTCATTCAATCCTGCCAGATTTTTATGGTAAAATGTCAGATAAGGAACCTTCATAATATATAATACCGGCAGATCATGAACCACGATTTTCTGAAATTGTGCATAGAGTGCTTTCCGCTTTTCAAAATTCATCTCACGCCCGGCAGCATCCATCAGTTCATTGACTTTCGGGTTGCAATATCCCTGCGTATTCGACCATATTACGCCTTTGCGGATATTATTGCAATCATAAGTCCGATGAACGCCGATGACCGGATCACCCCATGTAAAAACCGCATCATTGGTCATCATAAAATCGCCGTTGGAAACAACCTCCGCCCATTTGGCAAAATTTTCCAGAGTTCTCAAGGTCAGTTCAACGCCGATCTTACGCAGCAGATCATCCTTGATATAGAGCAGCATTTCAGTATTCAGAACAGATGATGTGTCAGGGATATAATCCATTGTCAGCGCAAATCTTTTACCGCTCTGATTTCGCGGATAACCCGCAGCATCCAGCAACGCATTGGCTTTATTCACATCAACCTGATATTGTTCCACATCCGATGAGTAAAAGGGATTCCCCGGCATGATCGGTCCGGTTATTTTCCGATCAGATGATCCCTCAAACTGTGTTCTGATGAAATCGCGGTCAATGCTGTATGCAAGTGCCTGCCGCACACGCAGATCATCCAAAGGTTTCTGTCTGAGATTGAATGCCAGCCAGAACATCGGGGCGACTCCGTCATAGCCTTTGTCTGTAACAACGATATTTTTATCATTTTCAAACAACCGGCGCTGCATCGGATTGTTATGATACGGCAATAACTGAATTTCTCCGCCTTTCAGTGCCAGCGGATCGAAAATTTTGAACATTTTGAAGATGATTCTGTCAAGATAGGGGCGATCTTTGATGAAAAATTTATCATAGCGTTCCATGATGATGTGCTGCCCGGGGATAAATTCGACAAGCTTGAACGGTCCTGAGCCGACCGGCGCCATATTTGCCGGATGGGTTTTTATATCTCTGCCATCTCCGAAAATATGCTTGGGAAGAATCGGCAGCAATATGGAAGACATGCCCTGAAGAATTGCCGGGTGAGGTCTGCTCAACCGTATCACTGCGGTATGCGGATCAGGGGTTTCCACTTTTTCCACGGGCGCGAACATGGCATTGAACGGATGATTTTTCTGAACGGTCAGGATAGAAAACGCAACATCTTCCGAGGTAATCGGATGACCGTCATGAAAAGTCGCATTTTTAACAAGATGAAGCGTTACCGAAAGCCCGTTTTCAGCCATTTCCCATTTTTCGGCAAGATAAGGCTGAGGATTCCGGTTTTCGTCATATCTCAGCGGCGCAGCAAACAACTGAACCCCCGGCATTCCGGTGTATACTCCTGATTGGACTGCCATATTCAGATGTTTCGGAAAATTGAGCAGCCCGATGACCAATTCACCGCCATGTTTGTTCACGCTGTCGGCATCAGCAGATTCCGGTACAACAAAACCGGATATGCCTGTTATAATAACCCCGAAAACCATAACCAGACACAAAACTTTTCTGTTCATTTTGATCTCCTCTTATAACTTTGCATTTTGCACTGTTTTCATCATACCCATCCGATGGCTGCAACCGTTATTTTCACGGAGCCGATAATTTCTTCCCCGGAAAGTTCTTTCAGAACATCTTCATCTTCTACCGGCACAAACATTGCGATTGTGATTTCGGATAATTTCAATTTATCGGCATACTTAAACGCCTGTTCCCGCGAATCCTCAAGTTCTGCCTGATCTCTGAAACTTTTCACTTCAATAACTGCCTGCCTGTCTTTGCACCGCAGATGTAAATCAACTCTGCCGTTGCCGGTCGGAAATTCGGGGCTGATGCTGCATCTTCTTCCCACAGCATTCTGAAGCCAGAAATACAGATGAAAATGCCCGACATATTCGGTCAGATGCAGATCAGCTCTGCGGGGCTGATCTTTCCACGGATTGATGCCTTTTGCCTTGAGGCGTTTCAGATAGGCTTTGTAACGTTCCAGCAGTGCCGGAATATCTATGCCGCCGGGCTTGCCGAATACATCGGTCAGTTTATCCAGCGGATCGAGGGCAAGAATCGGCATCCTGTCACCGACAAGATCATACGTCAGCGAATTGTAAATCCGCAGTTGGACAAACGGGGATGCGAAACGGCATATCTGCTTTTTCCGTCCGTCCGGTTCCGTATAAGTCTCATGATCGATAATCCCATGAAGATATATATAATTGCACCAGTCCGTATCCAGACTGAACGGCACCTCCGCATTGCCGAACAGTTCAAGAATGTGGTCGCGGTATTCGCCTTTTGCTTTTTTGATGAGATTCAGAACAGTATTGTTCCATTCAGTGGTGCATGACCGCATATACACATAATCCCAGATTCCGTTGTCAATGATTTTATCTTTTTCAGAATTGAACTTTTCCGTCAGCAGTTCCCCGAACCACCCTACCAGACCGGGCTGCCCGCGTGTTGAATCATAAAGGCTTCTCACGACTTCCGGCTCGATCTTCTGACCGCTTTCTTCCTGATACTGCTGAAACATATCCTCAACCTCTTCCCGCGTGAGATTCGGAACATGCAGGGAACGCTGAATATTGAACGGCGAACCGCGCAGGCTTTCAACGCCCAGAACCGCGCGTACCCCGATGAGCGCGAGACCGTGAAGCAGATAATGCTCACGTCTGAGATAAATATCTCTGAAAAGTGTAACTAACCGATCAATCACTTTCGGCGGAAGGCTGTCAAATTCGTCAATGAACAGAATCAGCGGCTTCTCAAACAATCCTTTTTCCGCAGAAAACCAGTCAGTCCAGTCGCCCCATGTTTTCGGAATATCCGGTTCGATCTTAAACGTATCTCTGAATATACGGGGAAGCTGTCCGAACAGCACTTCATCGGAATCATTTTCTTCCATGATAACGCCCTGCACAGACATCGTGCCGATAATAAACCGCTCCGGAAACCGGGCTGCGATTTCCTGCTTCACCTGCCGCATCAGCCAAGTTTTGCCGGTCTGACGGGGTGCCCATATTGTGAAAAAATGTCCGGCTTTATCAGGTTTTCCGATAAGCTGATCCGTACATCGCTGAATCATTTCTTTCCGCGGTACGCAGAAATGTTCTTCAAAATCCACAGGTCCGTATGAATGAAAATGTCTCATTGCTGATCTCCCTCCGTGTTTTTATTATCATACCCCTCCCCCGACCCCTCCCCGAAACGGAGAGGGGGGTTTTTCCGTTACTCCCCCCCTCTCCTTTCAGGGGAGGGGGGCAGGGGGGAGGGGTGCTTTCAAAAATGTTCTGATTTTACTCATCTGAAATTCTTTTGCCAGCCGAATCAGTTCCTCTGCAAACGGTGCAAGCTGTTTATCTTTCTGTTTCAGCGCCTCAGCTTTATCGCGTATGGCTTGAATATCGCCCATTTTAGCTGAATTTATCAGTGATTCCAAGTCTTCCATGCAGGGCGCGATGATCGGGGCTTCAGCCTCTGCGGATGCTTCTGTTTTCTGATACGTCCATTCCAGATTAAGATATGTCCGCATTTTTGCCAGAAGTTGTTCAAAATCAACCGGCTTGGAAATAAAATCATCACATCCGGCTTCGCGGCTTCTCAGAATATGCGACTCATACGCTCCGGCTGACACCGCGATGATAACCACTTTAATCCGCGGAGAAACTGCCCGTATCTGCCGCGTGGCTTCAAATCCGTCTGTGCCGGGCATGAACAGATCCATCAGAATCAGATCCGGCTGAAATTCTGCTGCTTTTTCCGAAGCTCTCTGCCCGCTGTCTGCCTCAGCTACCTCAAATCCCAGAGAAATCAGCAGGTCAGAGAGCATAAAGCGGTTCTGCTCAATATCGTCAACTATCAGAATTTTGCGCTTTGCGCCTTCGTAACCCGTGATAAGACCGGAAATTCCCGCATCACGAATGCTTTCTTCCGGCATGACAGATGGCAGTTGAAGTTCGGCTCTGAAAATTGCGCCCTGCCCCGGTATGCTTTCAACCGCCAGACTGCCGCCCATGAGTTCGGTCAGTCTTTTGCTGATGGATAATCCCAGCCCCGTGCCTTCGTTTTTTTTCATAGAACTGCCACTCTGATGAAACGGATCGAAAATTTTTTCCGAATCATCGGGGCTGATACCGGGTCCTGTATCGCGCACTTCAAAGCAGATGCGTCCGTTTCTGTAATCTGCTCCGAAGGTTACTCTGCCGTCTTCGGTGAACTTCACCGCATTGCCGAGAAGATTGATGAGAATCTGTCGGATCCGTACTTCATCGCCTCTGACGTACTTCGGAATACGGGGCGAAGTTTCATAATGAAAGTTGATGTCTTTCTGATCTGCGCGTATCTGAAACATTGCATTGATATTACTCAGAAAATCCGTCATAGAAAATTGGACTGAGTTGAGTTCGATTTTACCTGCTTCGATTTTGGACAGGTCTAAAATATCGTTGATCAGAGACAGCAGATGATCGCCGCTTTTGTGAATGATGATCAGCCGATCTTTCTGATGCTCTGTAACCGCCGGGTCTTTTTGAAGAAACTGGGCATATCCCAAAATCGCAT
>Ga0316611_1000517_pt1 | contig 13037 bp, 9 predicted proteins | sample MIS2016202_MG_FD_207675 | JGI IMG/M metagenome (GOLD analysis project Ga0316611, IMG submission 207675) | Microbial mat bacterial communities from Middle Island sinkhole, Lake Huron, Michigan, United States - MIS.2016.202 | ecosystem: Environmental > Aquatic > Freshwater > Lake > Sediment... | reverse complement strand
AATTTATTTTTTCGTGCCTCTTCAATAGTTAAATATTCTTTTTTACTACTTCTGTTTGCATAATCTATTCGCAGTTTTTCGTATTCAGTGATGATGTTTTTTCTGAAATCATTTGCAGTTTCTGAAAGTAAATTGCTAATTGCAGGCACTGATTTTGAAGCATCTAACACATGTACTGTCGTTCCAGAATAGGCCGGAGCAATTTTTAATGCGGTATGCAAACGGGAAGTTGTGGCACCCCCAATCAATAATGGAATATTCATTTTTCGGTGTTCCATTTCTTCAGCTACATTTATCATTTCGTCCAAAGATGGCGTAATTAGGCCACTTAATCCTATAATATCTACTTTTTCTTTTATTGCAGTTTCTAGTATTTTTTCAGCAGAAACCATTACGCCTAAATCAATGATTTCATAATTATTACAACTTAAAACTACTGAAACAATATTTTTTCCAATATCGTGTACATCTCCTTTTACTGTTGCCATTAAAACCTTTGTTGAAGGTGCATTTTCATCTACATTTGGATTGTCTAATTTGGATTGTTCGATGAAAGGGTTCAGATAGGCAACGGCTTGTTTCATTACTCTGGCTGATTTTACAACTTGGGGTAAAAACATTTTTCCACTTCCAAACAATTCTCCAACATGATTCATTCCATCCATTAATGGGCCTTCTATAACTTCTAAAGGTTGTGCAAAATTTTGTCTCGCTTCTTCAGTATCTTCTTCAATAAATTCTGTAATTCCTTTTACTAAAGCATATTCCAATCGTTTTTCAACGGATTGTTTTCGCCATTCTAATTCTATTTTTTCTTTGGCTTTATTTTTTCCTTTTAAATTTTCAGCAAAATCTAATAATACTTCGGTTGCATCTTCGGTTCTGTCTAATAAAACATCTTCTACTTTTTGTAATAATTCAGGATGAATATCTTCGTAAATTTCCAGCTGACTTGGATTTACAATTCCCATATCCATACCATGTTGAATGGCATGATATAAAAAAGCAGAGTGCATGGCTTCACGTACAGTATTATTTCCTCTAAATGAGAAAGATACATTACTTACCCCACCAGAAACTTTTGCCCCTTTTAAATTTTTCTTTATCCATTTTGTGCCTAAAAAGAAATCTAAAGCATTTTTTCTATGTTCTTGCATGCCCGTTGCTACAGGGAAAATATTGGGATCGAAAATAATATCTTCAGGGTTGAATTGTACTTGATTAACTAAAATATCATAGGATCGTTGGCAAATTTCTTTTCTTCTTTCGTACGTATCTGCTTGTCCTAGCTCGTCAAAAGCCATTACAATGGCCGCAGCACCATATCTTTTTACTTTTTTGGCTTGATAAATAAATTCCTCTTCACCTCCTTTTAAACTTATTGAATTCACGATACATTTTCCTTGCACATTTTTCAAACCCTCTTCTAAAATATCCCATTTGGAAGAATCAATCATAATTGGAATTTTACAAATATCAGGTTCTGAAGCTATTAGCCTAAGAAATTTTACCATGGCTTCTTTTCCTTCAATCAATCCGTCATCCATATTTATATCCAGAATTTGGGAACCTCCTTCTACTTGTTCCCTAGCTACAGCCAATGCTTTTTCAAATTCTTCATTTTTAATAAGATTTAAAAAAACTTTAGAACCTGCAACATTGCATCGCTCACCGATATTAATAAAATTGGTTTTTGGAGTTATTGTGAGTGCTTCTAATCCTGAAAGTTGTAACATGAGTTATTTATTTTATTAAAATATTTTTATTTAATTATCTGATTTATATGTTTTTATAATTTTCCCTACATAATCAAACTCGAAAATTATACTTGAATTGATGCTTTTGTAGTCCTCGCTATTGTTAGCTGGAGTAAAAAAAAATTCTACTTCTACTTCGTACGTTCTTTCACTTATTTTCGTTATTTTTTTTATTTCATTTTTGGCAAATGAGGTAAGTTCCCAAGCTGATTGGTATGATTTAGTTAATTGTTCTTTTGTTGGATTTTTAATAGTATAATACTGTAGTGGTTGATTACTAAAGAATGACAAAGTACTTTCCAAATTTTTATTATCCTCTGCTAAAATAAATTGTTTAATAGTATATTCAAAAGAATTTAAATAAGTATAAGCTTCGTTATTAAATGAAATAGTATTAAGTTTAAAATCTTGAAAAACAACCGAATCTGGTTTCAAATATTTAAATGAATGATATGGTATTAAAATATCGATAAATCCTTCGGCGAAACCTGCTAATATATAGGGTTGATAGGTAAATAAAATACCAGTTGGGGTAAAATAATAATCATCGCTAATAGAATCCGGATCTGAAATTTTTATATCGTTTTCATCACTATAAATTAAGTTTTTGTGATAGGAAAGTAAACCAAGGAGATTTTCTTTCGTTGTATCTATCACTTCTTCTAAATCAATTTTTTTACCCGTTTTAAGGTTAAAATTTATATACTTTTGATGGGGCAATCCATGAACACCACCCATATAGGTGTCGGAAAAATTATCAATTACTAAAATGTTTTCAGTAAAGAACAAAGGTACATAAAGCTCGTTTTGGAATGAATTATAAGGGTCTTCTTGCTCAAGAATTCCAAGATCCTCAGACTTTTCATACTTTATATCTTGTTTGATAGGTGGATTAAAATCTAAATTAACTTTAGACAACCATTTTGCTTCATTGTTCCAAACGGTATGTCTTGAAGTTTTGTTATTGTATCGGTCAATAATTATATTTTCATTCTTTATTTTAAATTGTTCAGTAGTTGAAGAGTCAATAACATAAAATGAATTATGTTCTTTGCTTAATTTTAATTTATATTGCTCTTGTGTTTTAGTATTATAATAAACTAAATTACAATTTTCATATTTTATTTGCCAAGTAGTGTCTTTTTCTTTACCGTCATTTGAAAATAAATCTATTTTACAATAAGATAGTTTATTATAATTTTCGTCTCTAAAATAACATTTTATAATTTTTGGAAATTTTTCAATATAAATGTTTATGAAAGGAACGAATTCTCCTTCTCCCATTTGAAAAGGTTTGTTGACATAAATTGCCTTAATTTTAGTTGCTTTTATTTCACCTTCAAATACTTGTATGCCTCTATTTTCATCACATCGACCTTGAGAAAAATAAGGAAGTGAGAATAAAGTAATTAGCAGTAGCAATGTTTTATACCTTATCAATGTAAATATTTTATTTCGATGAAATTTCATGCTATATTTTACTGTTATTTTTAAATTATTCTATTTTAAGTAATTGTATAAATTAAACTTACTATTTTTTTATATGAAATGCTCATATTCTCTATTTCTTAAAATTTCTTGTTTCTAATTTTCAATTTCTTCTTCTTTTGTAGTGTGTGCAATTCTTGGTTTATATTTTTCGGCGATTTCTTTCATTGCTTTTATGTGTGCCGGTGAAGTACCACAACAACCACCTAAAATATTAATCCATCCATTATCTAAGAAATATTTGCATTGTTCAGCCATAGTTTCGGGTGTTTGGTCATACCCTCCTAATTCATTCGGTAATCCTGCATTTGGATATACACTAACGTAAAAAGGGGATTTTTGAGACAGCGTTTTAACATAAGGCGTTAATTGTTCCGCTCCTAATGCACAATTTAAGCCGATGCTTAACAAAGGCAAATGAGAAAGTGAAATTAAGAAAGCTTCTGTGGTTTGCCCAGAAAGTGTTCTGCCAGACGCATCGGTAATAGTTCCAGAAGCCATCAAAGGCAATTCTGTTCCCAATTCTTCAAAGGCATCTTGAATTCCCCAAAAAGCAGCTTTTGCGTTTAATGTATCAAAAACAGTTTCTACCAAAAGCACATCAGAACCACCTTCTATCAAAGCAATTGCTTGTTCTTTATACACTTTTGCCAAAGTATCAAAATCAACTTCACGAAAACCCGGATCATTTACTTGTGGTGAAATAGACGCTGTTTTATTTGTCGGCCCCATACTTCCCGCCACCCATTTTTCGGCTTCAGGATGCGTAATTTTATATTCTTCGATAGCTTCTTTGGCTAGTTTTGCCGATTCAAAATTCAATTCATACACCAAATCTACCATGTCATAATCTATCATAGAAATAGAATTGGCATTAAAAGTATTGGTTTCCAAAATATCTGCTCCTGCATTCAAATATTCCAAATGAATATCTTTTATGATTTTGGGTTGAGTAAGTGAAAGTAAGTCGTTATTTCCTTTTAAATCAGTATGAAAATTTGCAAATCTTTCTCCACGATAATCAGCTTCTTGCAATTTGTGTTTCTGAATCATTGTTCCCATTGCACCATCAAGAATAAGAATACGCTTTTTAATTGCATCATAAATATTTGCCATTGCTATAAAATTTTGTATTCAGAAAGGGAAGTAAATTTGTGTTTACTCATCTTTTCCCATTTTTGAAATGAGACAGGAAGTAGCACCTAACTTGATAGGTTGCTAAGGTTTCGTTGAGCCTAATCTCTCCACCTTTCTGAATAAGTTTGGCTACAAATTTACAAAATAAATTTTAAACATCAACAAACAATAAAAAGTGAAAAAATACCTAAAAATGGGTATAGAAATTAATAAAATACCTTTTAGATTTGTATGTAAAATATTGAAATGATTTTTTTTAGAAAATTTTATATTCCAGGGGTTTTTAGTTTGGTTGGAATAATGTTGTTTTTGTATTATTTCACAACTTTTCAAAATAGGAATTTTAGAGTGGTAGATGTCGTAATGCTTGAAAACATTAAACAGGTAAATAAAAGTGAATTAATTTTAAAAATTACTGGATATGAATCAATTAAGATTAATAGAAAAATTATTGAAATTATCTTAAATGGGAAAAATGATATTCCTAAAATAACCAAAGCGCAAATTTTAATTAGAAAAATGATATCTGAAAATGATTCAATTAAAGGTTTAAAATTTACTTTTACAAATAATTCAACGTATAATTCTTTTGTAAAAATAATAAATGTATTACTAATCGAAAATGCTAAAAGGTATGCTATTTCAGAAAATAATATTTATTTTTTTAAGGATTATAAGAAAATTGAAGAACTAATTCCTGTAAATATGTGTGGTACAGGTATGATGGAAGCTTTTGAAAGAGAACAAGAATTAAAAAGAAAACAAAACATTGAAAATTTTAAAAAATATTGCTATTTATTAATTTTTCCTGTGAGTTTATTTATTCTATTTTTTATTAATTTGAGAAGAAAAAATTAAAATATTGTTGAACTTTTTTAATTACAAATTCTAATCTCATTTCTCACTCAAAGCATACAAAGCAAAACTTGCCAACCAATGTTCGCCTTCATAATTTCCATCAACCACCGATGGTAAGGAATACCGCAAATGTTTGTCGGCTAATAATGTAAGATGTTTATATTTTGATGGAAATTGTTTTGAAAGACCATATAAAACCCAAGCTCGGGAAAAATTTAATCCATTCAAATGCACCAAATGTCCGTCTGTTGGGTCAGAAACTTTGCCCACTTCCCAACTGAAATTTTTATTTTCTAATTGTGGCAAAAAAGCACGACTCCAAACTAAAAATTCATTTTTTGGTAAAATTCTACGCATAATATTCAATTCTTCTAAACAAGGTGATAAAAAATCGGTTCCATTTGGTTCCCAATTTAAAGGGCATTGTTTGTCTTTTTTGAATAGTCTAATGGCATTTTTTTCAATTGATAACGTAAGATTTTCATCATTTGAAAATTTTGCATAATCATACGCGAAACTCATTCCAAAACCAGTATTATTATGGGTGCCAACTCTAATAGGATAATTTAATTTTGGTAAGAAGGCAATATATTTTTCTACTAAAAGTTTGCTAAAAGGGGTAAGATTTTTCGCTAATTCTTGAAGTTCTGGTTTTGGAGATTGACTTAATTCTTGTTGTAATTTCAACAACCAAGCCCAACCATAAGTTCTTTCGAAAGAATTTTCTTGTTTTTTATTGAAATAGTCTATTTCTTTTTGAATATTCTCTTTTGAAAGCGAATTTTGTAATTTTAAAAGCATTGAATCTTTATTTGCAATTTCTGAAAAATCGTTCAATAATTTTACTAAAACCCAATGTCCATGTACCGAAGAATGCCAATCGAAACAGCCATAAAATGCAGGATGTAATTCCTTTGGAGAACCTAAATCGTGTTCATTATCCAAAACTTGATTTAATTTATTGGGATATTCTTTATTGATACATTTTAGTGGCAAACTGGCTAAATGATTGGCTTGTTCAATAGTAAGTGTAACTTGACTGAATACCATGTTTCCTAGAAAACAAGAAAAAAATATAAGGTTTTTCATTTTAAAATTTGAATCTAAATTAAACTTTTTTTTGAATATCTGATAAATAAACTTTAATTTAATTTTATTAGTTAGTGTATTAAAAACAATTTGTTTATCTGAAAATGGAATTATTAATTCTTGTTATTTATCATATTGCATTCTGACGTTTATCATTATTTCATTAATTAAAATAGTTTTAAATTTGTAGTATAAATAAATTTATTATGGACTTATTAAAGTATGGAATAAAGAATTCTAAAAACAATTGGAATCTTACTTACGATGAACTAGAAAAAATCACTTTAGAGAACGAGCAAGGGAAACTCGACAAAAATGGAGCTTTAGCCATTAATACTGGCGAATTTACAGGCAGATCTCCACAAGATCGCTTTATTGTAAAAGACGAAATTACTGAAGATAAAATTTGGTGGGGAAAAGTAAATATCCCTTTTGAAACAAATTATTTTGATGTATTGTATAATGATGTTGTTTCGTATTTGTCTGATAAAGAATTATATATACACGACGCTGCTGTTTGTGCCGATGATAGGTTCAAATTAAATGTTCGCACCATTACAGAATTTGCATGGTCAAATATTTTTGTTTCCAATATGTTTTTAAGACTTTCAGAATCAGAATTGATTGATTTTAAGGAAGATTGGTTGGTAATAAATGCGCCCAATTTCAAAGCAGATCCCGTAAAGCACAATACAAGACAACATAATTTTTCGATTTTAAACTTTACTAAGAAAATAGCACTTATTGGAGGAAGTGCCTACACTGGTGAAATGAAAAAGGGAATATTCTCAGCATTAAATTTTTTATTACCAGAACAAAAAGTATTGCCTATGCATTGCTCTGCCAATGTAGGTGATGATGGAGTTACTTCAATTTTTTTCGGACTTTCAGGTACAGGAAAAACAACACTTTCGGCAGACCCAAATCGTAAATTAATAGGCGATGATGAGCATGGGTGGACCAAAGACAACGTGATTTTTAATTTCGAAGGTGGGTGTTATGCAAAAGTAATTGATTTAACAGAAGAAAAAGAACCAGATATATTTCAAGCAATTAAGAAAGGTGCATTATTAGAAAATGTAGTTTTTAAAAATAACTCAAACGAAGTGGATTTTTTAGACTCAAGTATTACACAAAATACAAGAGTTTCCTATCCTATAGAGCATATTCATAATATTGTAAAACCCTCTTTAGCAAAGCATCCAAAGCATATTTTCTTTTTAACTGCTGATGCTTTTGGCGTTTTGCCGCCCATTTCAAAATTAACACCAGGACAAGCTGCTTATCATTTTATTTCAGGATATACAGCTAAGGTTGCTGGAACCGAGGCGGGAGTTACTGAACCTGTACCTGCTTTTTCAGCTTGTTTTGGGTCGCCTTTTATGCCTTTACATCCCACTGTTTATGCGGGAATGTTAAGTGATAAAATGAAAGAAAATAATGTTGAAGTGTGGTTAGTAAATACTGGTTGGAGTGGCGGTGAATATGGAATAGGAAGCAGAATTAAATTGAAATACACCCGTGCCATGATAACTTCAATTATGAAAGGAGCTTTAGATAATGTTGCTTTTGAAATTGATCCATTTTTCGGTTTGCACATGCCCAAAGAATGCCCTGAAGTTCCTTCAGAAATTTTGAATCCTATGAATACTTGGCAAGATAAATCTGCTTATATAAAAAAAGCAATTCGATTGTCTTCAGCATTTCATATTAATTTTGAAAAATATGAGAAAAGAGCAACTAAAGAGATGCTGTTTGGTGGTCCTGTAGTTGCTGAACATCATCATTTAGACGAAGAAATATAAATCTTAGATCATTATATTAAAAAAAAAGCCGTTTTGTAAAAAACGGTTTTTTTTAAATTTTTGTAAATTAAAAGCTATTAATTCATTACTTCATATTTTACTTTTAAAACACCTGAATCGTGCGAAGCAATTTCATTAAAAGCAGCTTTACTTAAATCAAAATCTCTTGATTTTACAAATGGACCTCTATCATTTATAGTAACTACAACTGATTTATTGTTAGCTAAATTTGTAATTTTTACTTTTGTTCCAAAAGGTAAATTCTTGTTTGCTGCAGAAAGTTTATTCATATTATACGTTTCGCCACTTGCTGTTTTTCTTCCGTGAAATTTTCCACCATACCAAGATACTTTTGTAGTTTTCTCGTTTGAAAGAGATTCTACAGAAACCTTATTTTCCTCTTTTTTTGTAATTGCTATTGAATCTAGTTTTGATGTCTTTAAAGTATCAATTTTTGAAGTTTTTAAAGTATCAATGAAACTTCTTAATTTTATTGCTTTTTTATTTTCATTTGCATTTATTATAATTGCACCTAAAAAAACAATACATATTCCTATAAATTTTTTCATAATTAGTATATTAAAATTCTTTTGCAAAAATACGCCTGAATATTTTTGAAAAATCTTAACTACTGATTTTGAACCTTTTTTCGAAATTTTAGCTCTTTGTATTCCTTTATTAAAAAGTGATTGAGGGTGAAAGTTAAAGATTAGTTAAAGTTAAAGCTGTTTGTTAATTTTTTTATGAAAAAAATAGTAACAATCTGATAATCTGTATTATAAGTATTTTTGAGATACTACAAAAATACAATCAATCGTTCAATTTTTTAATTTTTCAATTTTGTATTAAAAATTACCATTTTATCAAAAATCATTCCTAAAATACTAATTTAGTTTAAAAAATGATTAATTTTGTACCAAATGAAAATAATATGCGAGCATATAGTATAAATGAAGTATTAAAAAAAGGAAAATCAGCTTTATTACAGGAAGTTATCATTAAAGGTTGGGTACGTTCATTTCGTTCTAATAGGTTTATAGCCCTAAACGATGGTTCTACTATAAATAACATTCAAATAGTAATAGATTTTGAAAACTTTGACGAAGAAATATTAAAACAATTAACAACTGCAACTGCCATTAGAGTAGATGGAACGGTAATTGAAAGCCAAGGTTCGGGTCAGGAAATTGAAATCCAAGCCAAAAAAATAAAAATCTATGGCTTTGCACATCCTGATGAGGTTCAAAAAACTATACTTCAACCCAAAAAACATTCTTTAGAATTTTTACGTGAACAGGCTCATTTACGTTTCAGAACTAATTTATTTGGTTCAGTTATGCGTGTAAGAAATGCAGTGAGTTTTGCGATTCACAAATATTTCAATGAAAATGAATTTTGTTATATTAATACACCAATAATTACGGGCTCTGATGCTGAAGGTGCTGGAGAAATGTTTAATGTTACCAATTTTAATTTAGATAATTACAAAGAAATTCCTAAAACAGAAGAAGGTGAAATAGATTTTACTAAGGATTTTTTCGGAAAGAAAACAAATTTAACCGTTTCTGGACAGTTAGAAGCAGAAGTTGCAGCAATGGGATTGGGGAAAGTATATACATTTGGACCCACTTTTAGGGCTGAAAATTCAAATACTTCACGTCATTTAGCGGAATTTTGGATGGTAGAACCTGAAGTTGCCTTCAATGATTTAGAAAAAAATATCGATTTGGCGGAAGATTTCCTTAAATATTGCATTAAATATGTTTTGGATAATTGTAAAGATGATATTGCTTTTTTAAACAATCGTTTTGTGGAAGAGCAGAAAACAAAACCACAGGATGAACGTTCGGAAATAGATTTGATAACAAAATTGGAAAATGTAATCAATAAACAATTTTTGCGTGTAAGTTATACCGAAGCGATAGATATATTGCGTGAATCTAAACCCAATAAAAAGAAAAAATTCAAATATTTGATAGATGAATGGGGAGCCGATTTACAATCGGAACACGAAAGATATTTGGTTGAAAAGCATTTCAATGCACCTGTAGTTTTATTTGATTATCCTGCAAAAATAAAGGCTTTTTATATGCGTTTGAACGACGATGGAAAAACAGTGCGTGCCATGGATGTTTTATTTCCAGGAATTGGTGAAATTATTGGAGGTTCGCAAAGAGAAGAACGATTAGATATTTTAAAGCAAAAAATGATAGATTTTTCTATTGATTCGGAAGAATTATGGTGGTACTTGGATACTCGAAAATTCGGAACAGTGCCACATGCCGGCTTTGGTTTAGGCTCAGAAAGATTGGTGCTTTTCGTAACAGGTATGACCAATATTCGAGATGTAGTTCCGTTTCCAAGAACACCAGGGAATGCTGAGTTTTAGTTTTTTTTTAAATAATATTTTTAACATATAAAGGGTGGGGAAAAGTTTTAAAATACAAAGATGGGCTATTACAATTGGTTTTTTTCTATTCTTTTTTATAGGATTTTCTCAGAAAGCAAAATCTACTAAAATAGAAAACCCGACAGTACGCTTTGAAAGAGATAATGAAGCGATTAGTATTGAACTTTGGTTTAAATATATTAATTTAGAAAATTTTTCAGATTTTGATGAATCGTATATGCCAAAAATAAAGTTTAGTTCAAAAAGTAATATCGAAGGAAATACTTTTTATGTTTTAAATAATTTAAAAGAGATTAATTTTAAAAATAATAAATTAATTTGGATAAAAGATAATCTTAAAGAAAAAAGAAATAGTTTAGAAAAAATATTCTCATATCAAAGTTCAGATTATTCTCAGAATGAAAATTCAGGAGGGTTTGAAATAAATCCAACAGTTGCTCAAATTTTCAGTATTATTTTTTCTGCTAAAAATCCAGTTATTACTTCAAACATAATAATCAAAAACAATCTTATTGAAATACAATTTGATTCAAATAAAGGGAATATTTCTAGTATATCTATAGAAGTACAAAATAGAGAAAACATAGCACTAAAAAGTGTATTTGATGTATTGCCATTATTAGTTAAAAATATTATTTATCAATTAAAAGAATGAAAAAAATAGTTTTATTATTTATTGGTTTTTCTTCATTTCTACATGCACAAGTGGAAAGTGCTAGAAGCGTGATAAGTGAAGAAGTTCCATTTGTTATACGTTTAGAACGAGATGAAACGATTTTGCCTATTAAAATAAATGCTACATTTGAATTAAATGATAACGAAGTAAAACAATTAAGTAAAAAATTAATTAAACAATTACCTAATATTAAACAGAATTCAAACGATTTATTTGAGTTGAAAAATTCCTATACGTTTACTTTTGAAAATGAAAAATTGACAATAGTTGAATCTTCTCTTTCTTCACAAATGGAAACTGATTACAACAAGGAATTACCATATAGTGTAAAAACCAATTATGAAAATGGAGGCTGGGGATCAGGATCTAATCCAAATTTATTAAATTTAATAAGTTTATTATTCTCTCCCAATCATAAAATAAATGAAACCAATATGTTATGGAAAAAAAATAATGATAATTCAGTATTTTGGACTTATAAATTAGAAACTAACGGAAATTTAAAAAGAATTGAAGTAAAAATAATTCCATATATACAACCAAAAAATGAAATTGACTTTAATGACATTCTAACTTATAGAATAGAATCAATAAAATATTTTTTGAAATAATATTAAAAGCAAATAGCTAAAAGCAAGTAATTAAATGTTAAAACAAAGTCTTCAACAACGATTATTACAAAAACTTTCACCACAACAAATACAGTTGATGAAATTGGTGCAATTACCAACTTTGGCTTTTGAACAAAGGCTTTTGGAGGAAATAGAAGAAAATCCTGCTTTGGAAGAATTAAATGATTCTACAGAAGACGATTTTTACGAATCAGCTTCAAAAGATGAGTTTTCTAATGAATATGACGATGATAATGATAATTTTGATAATCAACATATTGAAACTGACGATATAAATATAGATGAATATTTAAGCGATGACGACACCCCTTCATATAAAACCCAAACCAATAATTATAGCGATGATGACGATGATAAAACACTACCATTCGCTAGTACTATTTCCTTTCAAGATCATTTAACATCTCAATTACATACTTTTAGATTATCGGATGAAGAATTTCTTATTGCAGATTTTTTAATTGGAAATTTAGATGATGACGGTTATTTAAGAAGAGATTTACATTCTATTGTAGATGATTTAGTTTTTTCACTAGGAATTGATACGGATGAAAAAGTATTATTGCATTTATTGAAAAATTTTATACAAAAATTAGATCCTTTAGGAGTAGGAGCTAGGAATTTACAGGAATGTCTAATGATACAATTAGAAGAAAAAGAACCCACAGATTTTACAGAATATGCCTATGAAATTGTAAAAAATCATTTTGAAGGATTAACCAAAAAACATTATGAAAAAATAGCTCAAAAAGTTGGAATTAGTGAGGAAACATTGCGTAAGTCTATTTCAGAAATTGAAAAATTAAATCCAAAACCTGGTAAAACGTTTGATACTTCCAAAACAGTAGAACATATTATTCCAGATTTTAGTATAAAAATTATAGACGGTGAATTGGAATTATCATTAAATGGAAGAAATGTTCCTGAATTGCGTATTTCAAAAGATTATACTGAAATGTTTGAAACCTATAAAGAAACAGAAAGTAAATCTTCCCAACAAAAGCAAGCAGTACAGTTTGTAAAACAAAAATTAGATGCCGCAAAATGGTTTATAGATGCAGTAAAACAACGTCAAAACACACTGTACACCACCATGTTTGCCATAATGGAATATCAACAAGAATATTTCTTAACTGGCGATGAATTGATGTTACGACCCATGATTTTAAAGGACATTGCAGAAAA
>Ga0316611_1000513_pt1 | contig 13090 bp, 12 predicted proteins | sample MIS2016202_MG_FD_207675 | JGI IMG/M metagenome (GOLD analysis project Ga0316611, IMG submission 207675) | Microbial mat bacterial communities from Middle Island sinkhole, Lake Huron, Michigan, United States - MIS.2016.202 | ecosystem: Environmental > Aquatic > Freshwater > Lake > Sediment... | reverse complement strand
TTTATCTTTTATTAATTCATCTTTTGTTTTTAGCATCTGTTCAGTGAAATATACAACTCCATAGCCAGTAGCTTCAGGACGTATTAAAGAGCCACCATACGCAATTCCTTTACCAGTAAGCACGCCTGTAAATTCATTCCGTATTCTTTTATATTGCCCAAATAAATAGCCAATTTCTCTTGCACCTACGCCAATATCTCCTGCCGGAACATCGGTTTCTGCTCCAACGTGTTTACACATTTCAGTCATAAACGACTGGCAAAATCGCATCACTTCTGCATCTGATTTTCCTTCTGGGTCGAAATCGGATCCTCCTTTTCCACCACCCATTGGCAGTGTTGTCAAACTATTTTTAAAAACTTGTTCGAAGGCTAAAAACTTTAATACACTTAAATTCACAGATTTGTGGAATCTTATTCCTCCTTTATAAGGCCCAATAGCTGAATTCATTTGAACTCTGAAACCTCTGTTTACTATAATTTCTCCTTTATCATCTACCCATGGTACTCTGAAAATAATCGTTCTTTCTGGTTCTACCATTCTTAAAAGTATATTTTTCCCGTTATATAAATCTTTCCCTTTTATAAATGGGATTACGGTTTCCGCAAATTCTCTTACAGCTTGTATAAATTCAGTTTCGTGAGGGTTTTTGGCTTCAACTTCTGCCATAAAGTCGTTTATTACTTGTTCCATTTCTAAATCCATATTTTTTTTATTTATTTTGATGTTAACAAAAATAACGTTTTATTTTTAATAAAAAAATATTTTATTATTTGCTTTTTATTGATTTTTTTTCTCTATTTATGCAATAAAGTAGTGATTTTTATTTGAAATTGATTGTATTTTTGTGTAATTTGATGTGAATATTATATAATTCCTTACTTTTTGTTTAAAATTTAGAATTTATTTTTGCATACAATTTTCATTTTTGAATCTTTGTTGAATGTTTTAAAAATTATTTTATGAAAAGAGAATTTATTTTTTTGTCGGTATTTTTTTATGTTTTTGTATATAGTCAGAACATGAAATTATCTATTTCATTTTCAGGAATGAAAAATGATAAAGGGAATTTGATGCTTGCCTTTTTTAATTCTAAAGATACTTTTTTAAAAAAAGAAAATTTTGGGAAGGTGTTGAAAATAACTAATAAAAGAGCTTCAATTTCTATAGATTTACCTAATGGTGAGTATGCTTTTGCGTGTTTTCATGATGTGAATAATAATAAAAAAATGGATAAAAATATTTTAGGAATACCAACTGAAAGATATGCTTTTAGTAATAATGCGAAAGGTTTTATGAGTGCACCTACTTATGAGAAAGCTAAATTTTTTCTTGATAAAGATTTGAAAATAGACATTAATTTGAATTGATAGACCAAACGGTAGATTTAGCTGAAGCGTGCGTGATAGAAGCGTAAATCCTTTTTTTTTATTGAATTTTTTTTAATGCAAGGTATTATTACTTTCGCTGAAATTTATAAAATTATTGAAAAAAAAGATTGTAGCGGATAGCACGATAACACGCCCGAAATAAATTATTTTTTTCTGGCTTTATCCAACAAAAACATATCTGCCAAAACAAAATAGGTTAGGGCATCTACAATAGGAACTGCCCTGGGAACAACACATGGGTCGTGGCGGCCTTTTCCCATAATTTCAGTTAGATTTCCTTTGCTGTCAATGGTTTTTTGGTTTTGAATTATAGTTGCAACAGGCTTAAATGCTACACGAAATACAATATCCATTCCGTTTGAAATTCCTCCTTGTATTCCGCCTGAATGATTGCTTTTTGTACTTCCATCAGCATTAAATAGATCGTTGTGTTCAGTACCTTTCATTTTTATTCCTTCAAAACCACTTCCGTATTCAAAACCATGGCACGCATTAATGGAAAGCATTGCTTTACCTAATTCTGAATGTAATTTGTGAAAAATAGGTTCGCCCAAACCAAGAGGAACATTTTTTACTACACAAGTAATTATGCCGCCTACTGTATCGCCTTCTTTTTTTATTTTTTTTATGTATTCTATCATTTTTTCAGCGGTTACTTTGTCTGGACATCTTACATCGTTTGAGTCAATCGCTGAAAAATCTAATTCTGAAATATTTTTTTCTATTGAAATATTACCTACTTGTGAAACAAAAGAATATACTTTAATTTCAGGAATTATATGTTTTGCAAGGCTACCTGCTACAACCCAATTGGCTGTTTCTCGGGCTGAGCTTCTTCCACCGCCTCTATGGTCTCTTATTCCGAATTTTTTATCATACACAAAATCTGCGTGTGAAGGGCGGTAACTAGTTGTATTGTGTTCGTAATCTTTGGATTTTTGATCTTCATTTGGAATGATGAAGCCTATAGAATGTCCTGTTGTTTTTTCTTCAAAAATTCCTGATAAAAATTGTACTGTATCACTTTCTTTACGTTGTGTTACAATAGCTGATTGGCCTGGTTTCCTTCTGTCTAATTGGTTTTGAATGGCATCAAAATCTAATTTAATTTCTGAAGGTATTCCATCTATTATTCCGCCAATTGCTTTGCCATGGCTTTCGCCAAAAGAGGTTAAGCGTAAAATATTTCCTATTGAATTGAACATTTTTTTTGATTATTTGGCAAATATATTTAAAATAAAGTAAGTAAATGGAATTTAATAAATGTAAAATGTAAAATGTAAAAAGTAGTTTGAAAATATTTTTTTTATTAATATTGATCTAATAATTTTATTAAAATTCTTTTGGCTGCTTCAGCAAGATTGGTTCCTGGTCCAAAAACATCATTTGCACCATTTTTAAACAAAAATTCATAATCTTGTTCTGGAATTACACCACCAACTACAATAAAAATATCATCTCTATCATATTTTTTTAGATGCTCAACTACTTGTGGGACTAATGTTTTATGGCCTGCAGCAAGGCTTGAAATTCCTAAAATATGAATATCATTTTCAACGGCTTGTTTGGCTACTTCAGCAGGTGTTTGAAATAGTGGGGCTATATCTACATCGAAACCCATGTCTGCAAAACTTGTTGCTACTATTTTTGCTCCACGGTCGTGCCCATCTTGCCCCATTTTTGCAACCATAATTCTGGGTTGGCGGCCTTCTTTTTTGGCAAATTCTTGGGTTAATTTTTTCACTTCTTCAAATGCTTTATTATTTTTACTATTCATAGCATAAACTCCTTGTATGGTTCTAATATTCGCTTTATATCTTCCAAAAACATTTTCGAGTGCAGTTGAAATTTCACCTAATGTTGCTCTATTTCTTGCTGCTTTAATAGATAGTTCCAAAAGATTTTCGTTTAAATTTTTTGCCGCATTCTCCAATAAAAATAAACTTTTTTCAACTTCATGCGTATTTCTTTTGACTTTAATTGTTTCTAAGCGATCCAATTGTTTTTTTCTCACGTCAGCATTGTCAATAGAAAGTACTTCTAATTTGGTTTTATGTTTGGTTTTGAAATGATTTACACCTACAATTATTTCTTCACCCATATCTATTTTTGCTTGTTTTATTGCAGATGCTTCTTCAATTCTCATTTTAGGTATTCCTGATTCTATGGCTTTGGTCATTCCTCCTTCATTTTCAACTTCTTCTATATATTTCCATGCTTTTTCAATCATTTCATTTGTTATACCTTCAATAATAGTACTTCCTCCTAAAGGATCTACTGTTTTGCAAATTCCAGTTTCTTTTTGAATAATTAATTGTGTATTTCGAGCAATTCTGGCAGAAAAATCTGTGGGTAATGCTATTGCTTCATCTAATGCATTTGTGTGTAGCGATTGTGTGCCACCTAAAACGGCTGCTAATGCTTCTATTGTAGTTCGGGTTATATTATTATAGGGTTCTTGTTCTGTTAAACTCCAACCAGAAGTTTGACAATGTGCCCTTAAAGCCAATGATTTTTCGTCTAAAGGATTGAAGTCTTTTACCATCTTGGCCCAAAGAACCCTAGCGGCTCTTAATTTAGCAATTTCAGTATAAAAATTCATTCCAATTGCCCAGAAAAAAGATAATCTTGGAGCGAAATCATCAATAGACATTCCTGTTCTTATTCCCGATCTGATGTATTCTAAGCCATCTGCTAAAGTATAAGCTAATTCCAGTACAGGCGTTGCACCCGCTTCTTGCATGTGATAGCCAGATATACTTATAGAATTAAATTTTGGCATTTTTTGGGAAGTATATTCAAATATATCTGCAATAATTTTCATGGAAGGTTCAGGCGGATAGATGTAGGTATTTCTAACCATAAATTCCTTCAGAATATCATTTTGAATTGTTCCTGTAAGCATTTTTGTATCTACTCCTTGCTCTTCTGCCGCTACAATATAAAACGCCAAAATGGGCAATACAGCGCCATTCATAGTCATAGAAACAGAAATATCTTGAAGAGGAATGGAATCGAATAAAATTTTCATATCTTCTACGGTATCTATGGCTACACCAGCTTTTCCTACATCACCTTCTACTCTTTCATTGTCTGAATCGTAGCCACGATGCGTTGCCAGGTCGAAGGCAACTGATAGGCCTTTTTGTCCTGCAGCTAAATTTCTTTTGTAAAATGCATTTGATGCTTCTGCTGAAGAAAAACCAGCATATTGGCGAATTGTCCAGGGTTTTTGAACAAACATTGTAGGGTATGGGCCACGTAAAAAAGGGGGGATTCCTGCAGAAAATTGAGTGTAAATTAAATTTTCAATTTCATTTATTGAATAATGAGATTGTATAACAATACTATCTTTTTCAATTTTTTTTTCTTGAAAATGAGAAGATTTTTTTTTATTACTAAAAAAAGGAATAGTTGAAAAGTTTATTTTTTTATACATAATGTAAAAATAGTAAATAATTAATAGAAACTCGTATGAAAAATAATATGCTAAAAAAAGCAAAAAAAATTTGCTTAGATAAAAAGATAGTTATAAGTTTGCAGACCGAAAAAAATAACAATAGTAAGGAGAGTTGCCTGAGAGGCCGAAAGGACATGTTTGCTAAACATGCGTACTGGAAACGGTACCAAGGGTTCGAATCCCTTACTCTCCGCTGAAAATAGGGTCGCTTAGCTCAGCTGGATAGAGCAACTGCCTTCTAAGCAGTAGGTCAAAGGTTCGAATCCTTTAGCGATCACTTAAAATTTTCGGGGTGTAGCGTAGCCCGGTATCGCGCCTGCTTTGGGAGCAGGAGGCCGTCAGTTCGAATCTGGCCACCCCGACTTATTAAACCCTTTAAAAATAGAGGGTTTTTTTATTTTTATTAAGTTATGATATAATTTACTATGCGAATTATTCTTTTTATATATATTCTATTAAACATAATTTCTTGTTCTACTCAACAAGTGGTTTATAAGGATAGAATTGTTACAAAAACTGTAACAAAAATAGAAAAACAAGTGGAGGTAAGCCAATCGGCTAAATTGAAAAATTTTAAAGTTTCCACCAAATATTACCCTGCTGACAGCCAAAATTTTAGAGTAAGATATTTAATTTTACACTATACAGTTGCCGATTTTGACAGGTCTATTAAGATTTTAAAAACAAAAAATAGTGCACATTATTTAATATCTGATAGGGATAATGATTCCATTGAATTACTTGTAAGTGAAGAAAATAGAGCTTGGCATGCTGGAATTAGTAATTGGGGAGAGGACAAAGGATTGAATGATACTTCAATAGGAATTGAAATTGTGAATAATGGTTTCAAACAAGATGGAAAAAAAATGCTGTTCTATGATTTTCCTGATTTTCAGATTAAAAAAATTGGGGAGTTGTGTAAGGACATTGTGAATAGATATAAAATTTCACCTACAAATATATTAGCTCATGCAGATATTGCTCCTGGAAGAAAGCAAGATCCGGGGCCTAAATTTCCTTGGAAAAAATTATATACGGACTATAATATTGGAATGTGGTATAATGAAGAAGATAAAACCAATTTTGAAGCTGTATATCCCATAGATTCTATTGTTAATAGTACTACTTTTATACAAAATACTCAAAAAGACTTTAAAAAATTAGGTTATTTAATTGAAGTTTCTGGAATTTGGGATAGTCAAACATTAAAAGTTATTCAGACATTTCAATTTCATTTTAGGCCACAAGACTATGAGGGTATTTTAGACAAAGAAACCTGGGCTATTTTACAGGCGTTAAATAAAAAGTACAGAAAGAAGAAGTAAACTAAAATACACTTTTAGTATTCTTTTTATCGAACATTTTTTATCTTTACAAAAATTTATAAAAATGAGTACTCAAATTCCATCAGTCAATCTCTCTGATTTTACTTCAGGAGATGAAAACAGAAAACAAAATTTTGTACAAGAAATAGGAAAAGCGTATGAAGAAATTGGCTTTGTAGCTTTGAAAGGCCATTTTTTGTCGGAAGAATTACAAGAAAATTTGTATAACCAGATTAAGCGATTTTTTGAACTTTCGGAGGACATAAAATTGAAATATGAAATTCCTAATACAGGAGGACAAAGAGGTTATACTTCATTTGGAAAGGAACATGCTAAAGACAAACCAACAGGGGATTTAAAAGAGTTTTGGCATTTTGGGCAATATGTTTCTAAAGCTGAAAATGAATATTTTAACTATCCCGAAAATGTAATTGTAGAAGAATTACCTGAATTTAATTCTATAGGGAAAGAAGCTTTTTTTCAATTGGAACAAACAGGAATTTATGTTTTACGTGCTTTAGCTATTTATTTAGGTTTAGATGAAATGTATTTTGAAGATAAAGTTTTAAAAGGCAATTCAATATTGAGAGCGATTCATTATCCACCGATTCAAAATGAGCCAAAAGACGCTGTGAGAGCAGGAGCACATGGAGATATTAATTTGATAACTTTACTTATGGGTGCATCTGCAAAGGGTTTGCAAGTACTTCGTAAAGATAATGTTTGGGTAGATGCTATTGCTGAACCTGATGAATTGGTAATAAATGTAGGAGATATGTTGTCCCGATTAACGAATAATAAATTAAAATCAACCATTCATCAAGTGGTAAATCCTCCTCGTGAATTGTGGCATACACCCAGATATTCTATTCCTTTTTTTATGCATCCAAGAAGTGAAATGAGTTTGAATTGTTTAGAAAATTGTATCGATGAAAATAATCCTAAATTATATGAAGATATTACCGCAGGTGAATTTTTAGAACAAAGATTACGAGAAATTGGTTTGAAAAGTTAATAACTTACATCAGGCTGTAAAACAGTAATTTCTGTAATTTCAACCTTATGTTTATCATTTTTAAAAGTAAAATAAAGCAGATTTTTTGAATCTGCTTTTTCTTTTATCATTGGTTGTGTAATATTTTCATTTCCATTGAATTCAGGACTTTCCATTTCATTTATTGAAATTTTTGCTTGTATCATTGCTGCTGAATTTTCAATTTCACGTGACATAATAGGAATAGTGGTAGCATCTATTGTAATACTGTCAAAAGAATATAATTTTGAATCGTATTTCAGTTTAATTTTCAAATTATATGTTGCGCTTTGAATTCCTTTTACGCCACCATACCATTTTTTTTGTTCACATGATAGTAAAGTTAAAAGCTCATTATCAATGGATAATGAGCTTTTATTTTGAGTATTGTTACTTATTTTATGAGTTGAAGTAAGAGTATTGCATTGTAAAAAAAATAATATTATTACAATTCTCATTTTTATAACAATTTGATAAAAATTAATGCTTAATAAATTTATTGGCAATTTCTTTGTTATTTATATTTAATGAAATAAAATAAACACCGGATGACAATTTTGTTACATCAACTGTTCCATTATCATTTACAATACCATTTGCCACAATACTTCCATTGATATCTATTATTGCATATTTTTCTTTAGAAATAAAAGAATTATTAAATTTAATGGTAATAAAATCTTTAGCAGGATTAGGATAAATTAACAAATCAGTAATTGATTTAGCTTGAAGATCATCTACTGCTAATTTTTGAACTAAGGTTTGAAACATACCATTTCCATGAGTTCCAACTAACATTATATTGTCGCTTGGTCTGTATCTTAACGAACTTATAACACTTAACCCTAAAGTTGATGGTGCTTCTATTGTCCAATCGGTCGTTGTAGGATCTAAAGTAAAATACAATCCTTTTGCAGTACCTACAAAATATTGTGTTTGCCCATCTACTTCTACTATCATAGCTGAACGGCATGAATGATTTGTTAAATTTCTTTCCACATTAGTCCATGTTGGTGCTGCGGAAGTAGCATCAGTTGATAAATAAATATTATTTACACCATAATTTGAATAAGTTACCATAACTATATTAGGATTAGTAGGATGGATACTAATTCCACTTACATAACCGGTAGCACCGACAGGGGTAATATCAGTTGCAGAAGAAGCTGCTGCAGCATTTCTTGGGTCTAACAAACGATGTATCTTTCCATTTTTACTTCCTATAAATAAAAAACTACTAGCTGAATTGTACACTTGTCTAGTTGAGGCAAAAACAGTAAAACCACTACTATTGGCAATTGTCCCTAAATTATTCCAAGTACCAGCCGTAACAGTTGTAAAATCCAAAGCTCTATATAATCTGTTTAACCCAGCAAAATACAAAGTTTGGCTGTTTTCAGGATCTAAATAAAAGTAGGTAACAAAATCACTTGATGACCCTGTGGGTGTAATATAATTATATTGTCCATTACAAATGTTATATAATCCACCTTCTTGATAACCCAAAATATAGGGCAAATTACAAGTTCCATAATTGTTTGAAATTTCTACCGCAACTCCATCTCCAGAACCGACCTCATCCATAGTTGTTAAATCAGGATAGCCCACATTTGTTCCTCCATCAGTGGTACCATTATCTTGTGCTCCGCCTAACACAACATCAGAACCAGTAGCAGGATCTAAGGCAACGTGATAATATTGATAGGTAGTATAAAAATTATTCAAATTTTGCCAAGAAACAGTAGTATTTGTAATATTATTTGTTCTATGGACACCGCCATCAGTTCCTGAAACTAAAACATTGTTGTTAAAAGGATTGAATACCAATGAATGTACATCTGGATGATGGGTAGCGCCTCCTCCTAAATCATATTTATAATAATCTGTATTATCTCTATATCCTCCTATTCTTGAAAACATAGCATCAGTAGTAATATTGGCAATTTTATAAGCATTAGTACCCCCAATTACGACAAAATTTTCATTATCAGGTTTTAAACTTACTACTAAATCATATCCTCCTTGTACTTTAAAAGGATCGTTTCCATCTAAATCTCCTCCCGGTTCATCGGGTAATTTTGAACTATAGTCTGTCCATGTACTGGTAGCTTGATTCCATTGGTATAAATTGGCTTCTATTGTTCCTGATTTAGCAACTAAGGCATACATAATATCAGGATTACTAGGTGCGCTTGCTAAAACCATTCTACCTGTTGTATTGATACCGGAAGGAGTACCAGTAGTAGCAATTGTAGTCCACGCTCCATTGCCATCTGCAGATGTACTTATACTTTGTGTACTACTAGAAATACTTGCAAAAACTCTTCCATTTGAAGCAATTTCTACATCTGTCCAATAAACATTAGTACTAAAACCAGCACTTTTCTCTAATTCAATTGTAAAAGTAATGCCATCATATCTATATATCTTTCCAGCAGTAGCGATAAAAACTTCACCTGTTGTAGGGCTTATTTTTATTGCATTTATATAATCAAAATCAGTATCATAAAGTTCATGCAATGAGTTTGTATCAGGAACTTGAGCCCAAGAAACTCCATTATTAGTAGATTTCCAAACCCCTTGGCCTCTGTAAGCCGAACCTAATGTAGCACTATTTCCTGACATTTCGCCAGTTCCATAGTACCAAATATTTTGAAATCCGGGTCTTGGGTCTTGTGCGATACAAGTTACATTATGAATATCAGAATAACTAGAAACTTTTGTCCAACTTGCACCACCATTAGTTGTTCTAAAAACGCCACCACTTACTCCACCTGCAATCATGGTATTTCCAGTTGCATCTGAAATATCATACACTACTTCTCTTGTTCTACCTCCAAAATTAGACGGTCCTCTAAAAATATAACTATTTGTTGTTATAGCGCTTTTGCTGGCTAATCTATTGGCATTTAACTTACTAAATAAAGCACTTTCCGACTCTTTTATTTTATCTTCCCTTGTTACTTTATTTGTAACAGGATTTTTTTGCATATTAAAATCATGTAATAGCCTTTCTTGTGTAAATAAAGCTCTTTGTTCAACAGTTTTTTTCTTTTTTAAAGGTTTTTTAATATTTGCAAAAGATTCTTTTAGTGAAATATTCTTTTTATTTACTACTTTTGTAGTACAATTATTACTTAGAATTAGAAATAATCCAATTACTAAAATTGATAAAAATTTATTCATAAATAAAATTATTAGATAACAAATATAAGGAATATTTTTAATTAGAAAGTTTTAATTATTATAATAAAAAAAATGTTTTATGCTTGATTTAAAAGACCAACTCAAAAATTTTTTTCCTGAACATAAATTTGAGGAACAAAAAGCACCTGAAAAACCAAAATTTTGGTTGCAAGATGAACCTATTTTATGTAAATATGAAAAAAGGAATGGGAAACCTACTACCATTTTACAAGGATATAATGGTGCTAAAGATGATTTTAAAAAATTAGATAAATATATTAAAACCAAGTTGAGTGTAGGTGGAAGTATAAAAGATGAAACTATTATTCTTCAAGGAGACTATCGTGATAAAATAATGCAAATTCTACAAGAAATAGGGTTCAAAGTAAAAAGAGTAGGAGGTTGAACAAAAATAATATAATGAAGAATTTAACATTTAAAAATATTCATCACAAAAAATAATAAAAAAATCAATGAAAAAAATAATTTCAATTCCTAAAGCACCAGCTGCTTTGGGACCTTATTCTCAAGCAATATTAAAAAATGGCATGCTTTTTATTTCAGGTCAAATACCTATAAATCAAGAAAAAAATGAATTTTATGAAGAAATTTCTGAGGCTACACATCAAGTGATGCAAAACTTGAAATATATTTTAGATTCTGCTGAAATGAATTTTTCAAATGTAGTAAAAACTACCATTTTCCTTAAAGATATGAATGATTTTACTGTAATGAATGACATTTATGCCAGTTATTTTAGTGATGAAAATTTTCCAGCAAGAGAAACGGTACAGGTTTCTGTTTTACCAAAAAATGCTTGTATTGAAATTTCTATGATTGCAATTAGTGATTGAAAAATAGTTAATTGGTTATAAATAAATGTAATAAGGAAGCTAAAAGTCCAAAACATAAATGACAAGAATTTACAAAATATTAACCTATTGTATTGCTTCAGTTTGGATTGTAAACGGACTTTTTTGTAAGGTTCTAAATCTTGTCCCTAGACACGAGCAAATTGTTGCAAGAATATTAGGTGAAAACCATTCCAGATTATTGACAATTCTAATCGGACTTTCAGAAATCATTATGGCTGTTTGGATTTTAAGTGGCTATAAGACAAAATTAAATGCTATTGCACAAATCGCAGTAGTTGCGACAATGAACACAGTTGAATTTATCCTTGTTCCTGACTTGTTGCTGTGGGGAAAACTCAATTCACTGTTTGCCTTTATTTTTATTTTAGTTGTTTACTTCAACGAATTTTATTTTAACAAAAAACAACTCAAATAACTCGATGCTATCATTCTTAAAAGACCATCCATTTGCAGTTGAAGCGTATTTTGAAAGTTCGCTTGTTTTAACTTTTGCAGTTCCAAAAGAACAATTACAAAATCTTATTCCAGAATGTTTGCAGTTGGACACATTTCAAGATAAATGGGCCTTTGTAGCCGTTGCTATGGTTCAAACAAAAGACTTGCGACCCAAAGGTTTTCCGAAATTTATGGGCAACGACTTTTTTCTTATAGGTTATCGTGTTTTTGTTCGCTACACAAATAATGCAGGTAAAAGTTTACGTGGTTTGTACATTCTGAAATCAGAAACTGACAAAACGAAAATGGAATTTTTTGGAAACATATTTACACATTACAACTACACCACAACGGACATAAAACAAGTTGAACAGCAAAACACAAATGAAATATCCTCTATTAAATCGAAGTTCAAAATCACAATAGACAAAACAGAAGAAGAAATTCCTTTGCCAGAACATTCACCTTTTGCAGACTGGAAGGAAGCAAGAAGATTTGCTGGACCTTTGCCTTTTACGTTTACCTACAACAAAGAAACCAAAGAAGTTTTAATCATTGAAGGTGTAAGACAAAACTGGACACCAAATCCAGTAAAAGTGATTAATTATGATTTCGATTTTTTAAGTACTATAAAACTTAAAAATCCAGTATTGGCAAATGCTTTCATCATTAAAAACATTCCATACTATTGGAAAAAAGGCAAAAAAGAAGTATGGAAATAAAGAGACGAAATTTTCAAGGCGTTTTAAATATTTTAAGTTTCAACCGACACTTTTATGTGGTTGGATTCATATTATTAGCCTTCATTATTGGAAGTAAGTATATTTTCAATTGGCCTGACAGCTTGTATTTATTGGTTGTTTTGGCATTTATTTATGGACTGACTATGCCATTATTCGTCTCTGCTTATGTTTATGACTTCTCTGGCTTTTATAATTTTGACTGGTTAAAGAAAATGAATATAGAAGATACAAAAGACAAATTCAATTTGAACATCAATGCAGGCTTTGACGAAACAAGTTTTATTATAGAAAGTATTTTGCCTAATTCCAAACTTCAAGTGTATGACTTCTACAACGCCAAGCAGCATACTGAACCAGCAATTATCCGAGCTAGAAAAGTGAGTTTGTTTTATCCAAATACACAACAAATCAATTCAAATTTAATTCCTTTAAATGACAATTCGGTTGATAATATCTTTTTACTATCAGCAATTCACGAAATTCGTAAACACGATGAAAAAGTGCAATTTTTAAAAGAATGTCGCAGAGTTTGTAAGCCAAACGGCAATGTGATTATGGTGGAACATTTGAGAGATTTTCCAAACTTTGTAGCCTTTACAATCGGCTTTACGCATTTTTTCTCAAAAGCAACTTGGAAAAAGG
>Ga0316611_1000512_pt1 | contig 13100 bp, 11 predicted proteins | sample MIS2016202_MG_FD_207675 | JGI IMG/M metagenome (GOLD analysis project Ga0316611, IMG submission 207675) | Microbial mat bacterial communities from Middle Island sinkhole, Lake Huron, Michigan, United States - MIS.2016.202 | ecosystem: Environmental > Aquatic > Freshwater > Lake > Sediment... | reverse complement strand
ATCGGTAGACAAATAGTTTTGTCTCCTGATGTCGTTCGGGCTTTGCGTTTTTCCATAGGACTTTTTCTCTCATTTCGTCCAATACTCCTATTTTATCAAACACAAACTAATTTAGAACCAGAAATATTACTGAATTACTGAAAATATTACTGACAAAAACTTGACTATGGGCGCTTTGTGCCTTTTTTGCCTGTATAGGGGTTGACGTTGCCAATCGTTGACCAATTATCTTTTGTTGTTGTATTGCGAGTGGTGCGGCAAGACGGCTTTACACGAACCCCACTTTTTCTGACATATCCAGTTACATACACCTCTCCTGAATTTTTACAGGGACTCTTTTCGCTGCTTGCCATAGCAGAACCAATAAGCATTGTGGATGTAATAAAGGTTGCAATGGCGATCGCAATGTTTTTCATGGTTTTTTGTATCAATGGAAAGCTAATCTTTAATTGTAGTACATTAATTAAACATAAATTTAATTGGCATAAATCCAAGGCGCAGATCTCGCCGCCTTGGATTTGTTTGTGGTGCGCTTTCCTTTGGGTAGATATTTGCGATCGCCTCATCGCATTAATTAAAGATCATGGTAAGTTAAGTTTAGTTAAGAAATTATTTTGAACATCAGGCTCTTTGCTATATGAAATCCTCTTGGAGAACTGCACTGCTGTGGTTACTGCCCATAGCAATCATCGGCTTTTTTGGCTGGCAGACATTAGTTGCTCGTCCCGCCCCTAGTCGTCCTACGGTCAACGCGGCAAATACCCGCATTGCCTACGGAAGATTTCTTGAATACCTCGATGAACATCGGGTACGCAAGGTCGATATTTTTGATGGTGGACGCACGGCGGTAATCGTAGCAAGCGATCCCCAAATTGAAGGTAAAGAGCAACGCGCTAGGGTTGACTTACCGCTATATGCGCCCGAATTGATGGATAAACTCAATGAAGGTGGCGTGGATTTAGCCATTTATCCCCCTAGCAACAATGGCGCAATCTGGGGTTTTATTAGTAATTTAGTTTTCCCCGTCGCTTTGATCGCAGGTTTATTTTTCTTATTCCGTCGTTCCAATCAAATGGGCGGGCCTGGACAGGCAATGGATTTTGGTAAATCGAAGGCTCGTTTTGCGATGGATGCCAAGACTGGCGTAATGTTTGATGATGTCGCTGGCATTGAAGAAGCGAAGGAAGAATTACAAGAAGTTGTTACTTTCTTGAAGAAGCCCGAACGCTTTACAGCCGTCGGCGCAAAGATTCCTAAAGGCGTTTTGCTAATTGGACCGCCTGGAACTGGTAAGACTTTGCTTGCCAAAGCGATCGCTGGTGAAGCGGGTGTTCCTTTCTTTTCCGTATCAGGTTCTGAATTTGTCGAAATGTTCGTTGGTGTGGGTGCATCCCGCGTGCGTGACTTGTTCAAGAAAGCCAAAGAAAATGCACCTTGCATCATCTTTATCGATGAAATCGATGCAGTCGGTCGTCAACGTGGCGCTGGTATCGGCGGTGGTAATGACGAACGCGAACAAACCCTAAACCAAATCCTCACGGAAATGGATGGTTTTGAAGGCAACTCTGGCGTAATCGTAATTGCCGCAACTAACCGCGCCGATGTCCTTGACTCCGCGCTATTACGTCCAGGTCGTTTTGATCGCCAAATCGGTGTTGATCCACCTGACATCAAAGGGCGTTTACAAGTATTGAATGTTCATGCTCGCGACAAAAAGATTAGCCCTGAAGTTTCTTTAGAAGCGATCGCCCGCCGTACCCCAGGATTTGCAGGTGCTGACCTTGCCAACTTACTCAATGAAGCTGCCATTCTCACGGCTCGTCGTCGTAAGGATGCAATGACCATGGCAGAAATCGATGATGCCGTAGATAGAATCATCGCTGGTCTAGAAGGTAAAGCCCTTGTCGATAGCCGTAATAAGCGTTTGATTGCCTATCACGAGGTTGGTCATGCGATCGTTGGTACATTAATGAAGGATCATGACCCTGTTCAAAAAGTGACCCTCATTCCCCGTGGTCAAGCGGCTGGTTTGACATGGTTCACCCCCGACGAAGAACAGACTCTAATCTCTCGCGGTCAAATCCTCGCTCGAATCACGGCGGCTCTCGGTGGACGTGCAGCCGAAGAAGCCGTATTTGGTTCTGCGGAAGTGACGACTGGCGCAGGCGGAGACTTACAACAAGTTGGCGGCATGGCGCGTCAAATGGTCACTCGTTTTGGAATGTCAAATATTGGACAATTGGCTCTTGAAGGTCAAAGTTCAGAAGTATTCCTTGGGCGCAGTATGGGCGGCGGTTCGCAATATTCTGAGGATATTTCAGCCAAGATCGATCAACAAGTTCGCGAAATCGTTCAAAAATGCTATCAAACTGCACTTCAGATTGTGTATGAAAATAGAGCCGCGATCGATCGCGTTGTCGATCTGCTAGTTGAAGCTGAAACTCTTGACGGTGATGAATTCCGCCGTATTGTTTCTGAATATACAACTGTTCCCGTAAAGGAGCGTTTTATTCCTCAAATTTAAAAATCTGCAAATAAAAAAGAGAGGATGCAAAGCATCCTCTCTTTTTTTTACTTTATATTTTCTACTTTATATTTTGAGTTCCCGAACTAATCAAATTGCGTAGCCATAGATGGAAAGGAACTTGATCGCAATGCTTTGACTAGATTTGCATATAGTTTATTCTCCTACAGCAATTTGTTTTCAAACCCGCCACAAATTAAAATATAAAACCCGTTGCGGGGCTTCGCCCTGCGACCCTTCTTGTGGCGGGTTTGATCGAGTTTTGCTGTAAGTCAATTGATGGCTCAAATCAATCTATATCAGCATTTTGATAAAGTAAGGCAATGCGACGCGGTAAGGTCAAAATAATATTGGTTTGACCAACAATCAGTGCGGCAGATCAGTGCAGCAGATCAGTGCGGCAGATCAGTGCAGCAGAGAAAAAATGAGGTATTTTTAGCATCATTCTTCTCTTGACGGGTGCATCTCAGGTGCATCTCAGTTTTGCAACTGAGATGCACCCCGATGGAAGTGTGTAAGTAAAATAGAAGAAGGGGCTTTAGCTCCTTGTTCTATAGTTAGTAGACGCAATTTTTAAAATGATAGTATGCCAAAAATAAAACACCGCAAAACAAAAAACAAAAGTTGGTTTAAATTTGTTTTACAAATCAAAGGATCGGTGATCGTAGCTGTATATAAATATGTAATTGTCCTCGGTATATTTGGGTTATTTATTTCTTTACTATCCTATCTAAAAGTTCCTGTATCACAGCCTATTTTAGGAAATGTGATCCCCAGTATTGTCATAGGTTTATTATTGGTTTTTAGAACTAATACCGCCTACGATCGCTTTTGGGAAGGTCGCAGATTATGGGGTGGTTTGGTAAATGATTCTCGAACATTGGCTTGGCAAATTGGGGTGATAATTAATGATCTTGAACCAGAAGATCAAGTCAAAAAGCAAACAGCTATGAGGCTCATACCTATTTTGCTAGTAGCGATTAAAGCTCATCTTCGCTCGGAAACTGACAATAGGGAATTAGAAGAACTCATGTCTATGTCTCAGTCTGGATCTCAATGCTTACATTTAAAAACTATCAATAATAAGCCTCTCCAAATCGTCAAATGGATCGCCGACTATATCCAACAACAGTATCAAAGAGGCAATGATTATCTACATTACAACCATGTCCCACTTCTGCAATCTAATTTGAAGAGTATTATCGATGCAATCGGAGGATGCGAAAGAATTTTAAGGACACCTTTGCCCTTAGCATATGTGATTCATCTCAAGCAATTGGTATTGATTTATTGTATATTGTTGCCCTTTCAGCTAGTTAAAGATTTAGGATGGTGGACGGGTTTGTTTGTTGGTTTAGTTAGTTTCGCTTTACTAGGAATTGAAGAAATTGGTATTGAGATCGAAAATCCCTTTGGCTATGATCATAATGACTTACCCCTTGATACTATTTGCAATACAGTCAAACAAGATATTGACGAGTTAATTGATAATAATTATGCGATCGCATCCGATCTAGAGCAAAATTACTCAAAAGTTAGTAGGAGCTAAAAAAATCAAGAGTGCCACAGGCAAACGACCGATTTCTATGTTGGTTGGAGTTGTTATCATTACGGGGCTTCTCTTCCCTCACTCCTTAACTGACCATTACCCTATACGAACTAACCGACGATGAAATTGCGATCGTTGAGAATATTTAGCTATAACTAAATCTATCTACAGCCTATTGAGGCTTTGTGGGATCCAAGAAATTTTTTAAAAAATTTCTTGGGTTTTAGAACAGCGCAAAGCGCTGTAATCTGTGATTCTGACGGATTGCTATACTATGACGATATCGCTCATCCTAGGACTCCATCATGACTCAAGCGATCGCTGTTACCACTGAAACTGTTAATAATTCCATTGTCACTGAAATTGTCACTGAAGCGGCGATCGCTAAGCCAGACGATCAGCTTCTTTGGACTAGTGCAGACTTAGAGCTAATGCCCGACAACGGCAACCGTTATGAAATTATTAATGGAGAACTTTTTGTGACTAGAGCGCCTCACTGGAAACATCAAACCACCTGCGGTAATTTTTACGCCAAATTAAAAGCATGGTCAGATCAAACGAAATTGGGATATATCGCAGTTGGGGCTGGCGTAATCTTTGGCGATCAGGATGATGTGATTCCTGATGTGGTGTGGGTTAGTAAAGAGAAATATGAAATTCTGATTGATCAGGCTGGACATTTGCTTGGTGCGCCTGATTTGGCGATCGAGGTGCTTTCTGCGGGAACGGAAAATGAAAGGCGCGATCGAGAAATAAAGCTTAAACTTTATTCATCGAGGGGAGTATTGGAATATTGGATTGCGGATTGGCGAGCTAGGCAAATTCAAATTTATCGGCGTGATCATGGCGTTCTCAAACTAGCGATGACTTTATTTGAGAGTGATACCATCACTTCACCACTTTTACCAGATTTTTCCTGCCTGATCTCCCAGATTTTTGAGTAATTCTCAAATTGACAGAGCCTTGCGCTCAAACCCAAACCAAGAATTTTTTGAAACTGTTGCAAAGCAACGCTTTCAAAAAATTCTTGGCTCGCTTGATCGGAGATTATAGATAAAAAAACAAAAAGGTAGCCAAAAAGCTACCTTTTTAGTCTAGGTTAGGGTTTTTATATACCCAATCTTTGATAAATCTGATCGAGATTTTTAAGATGCTTATTAGGATCGAAGCAAGCGGCTAACTCTTCTTCAGAGAAAGTTTTCTGCACGGTTTCATCTTCGCTGATCAACTTACGGAAATCACCGTCAGTTTTATTCCATGCAAGATGGGCAGCTTTCTGGACGATCGCATAGCTATCTTCACGGCTTAAACCTTTAGTTACAAGCCCTAGCAGCACCTGCTGACTGAAGACCACACCACCATAACAATAGAGATTACGCTCCATATTGTGGGTATGCACCAACAGATTTTTGGTTAAATCCGTGATTTCTCGGAGCATGAAATGCGTGAGGATGCAGCTATCGGGTAGCAATACCCGTTCGGCCGCACTGTGGGAAATATCGCGTTCATGCCATAGCGCCACATTTTCCAGAGCAGTAGTCGCATAGCCACGCAGTAACCGCGCCATCCCTGTTAAACGCTCCGAACGGATCGGATTGCGCTTATGAGGCATAGCCGATGAGCCTTTTTGTCCTTTGGTGAAATGCTCTTCCACTTCCAAGACATCGGTACGCTGCAAGTTACGAATTTCCACCGCAAAACGCTCGATCGATGCGCCGATTAGGGCTAATACTTGCGAGAACTCGGCATGGCGATCGCGAGAAATTACCTGTGTCGATGCACAGTCGGGCTGAAGTCCCAATTTCTGACAGGCGATCGCTTCAATGCGTGGGTCAACATTGGCATAGGTTCCCACTGCGCCCGAAATTTTACCGACAGCGATCGTTTTATTTAAGTTCAACAGGCGATCGCGATGGCGCAACATTTCCGCTAACCAGCCAGCCAGCTTAAATCCAAAGGTAATTGGCTCCGCATGAATTCCATGCGTCCGACCCGCCATAATCGTGTAGCGATGTTGTTGGGCTTGGTAGCGAATCGCTTGAATTGCTTCTTCTAACTGGGCTTGGATGATTTCTAAACTATCGACTAATTGCACGGCTAGAGCCGTATCTAGCACGTCAGAGCTAGTCAAACCGAGGTGAATATAGCGCCCTGCATCACCTACATATTCATTTACGTTGGTCAAAAACGCGATCATGTCGTGCTTGACCGTTAACTCAATTTCATTGACGCGATCGGTATCAAAGTTTGCTTTTGCCTTAATTTCTTCGACAGCATCGGCAGGTATATAGCCTAATTCGGCCTGGGCCTCGCAAACGGCGATCTCAACTTGCAGCCAAGTTTGGTATTTATGGCGATCGGTCCATAACCGACCCATTTCGGGTAACGTATAGCGTTCTATCAAAACTTACGCTCTTAAAATAATCACAATTTTTAATTATAGCAAGTTTTTCCAAATAAATGTTTAATAACTTCGGTGTTAAACATTTATTTATTGAAGCATGGTCAAAATACCTTGCTGACCCAGCAACATTTCGCGCAGGAGGCTAAAAATACCCACGCCAATCACAGGGGAAATATCAATGCCGCCGATCGGTGGGATCAGCTTCCGCAGCACAAATAACAATGGCTCGGTGGGGAAGGTAATCAGACTATAGGGAAATTGCTTGAGGGGAATCTGGGGATACCATGTCATGATGATCCGAAATATATACATCAGGATAAATAATCCCAGAATAATATTGAGCGCAAGAGAGCTAACAGCGATCGCGTCCACGTCAGTAACCAAAATTGTAGAATAAAAACTTGTTTCCTATTTTACAGCGAAGCCCTCTCTAAATTGTGAGAGTTAGACCCTTGGGGACTAACTCTCACAATTTAGGTGGCATAATACTAGATGGACAAATTATGCCAAATCGTAATATTGTTTACGGATTTTTAAGCGCCCGATCGCTATTCACCCAAATCTTAAAACCAAACCCTAAATCATAAGTTCATGGCTAGCCTTCCCTCCCTTACTGGTGCTGAAATTCGTGCTAAATTTCTCGAATTCTTTGAAGAGCGTAATCACAAAGTACTGCCTAGCGCGTCCCTTGTCCCTGCCGATCCCACGGTGCTGCTCACGATCGCGGGAATGCTACCATTTAAGCCAATTTTTTTAGGACAGCAGGAGCCTGAAGTTCCTCGCGCCACCACTTCTCAGAAATGTATCCGCACCAATGACATCGAGAATGTCGGTAGAACGGCGCGTCACCATACTTTTTTTGAAATGTTAGGGAATTTCAGCTTTGGCGATTACTTCAAAAAAGAAGCGATCGCTTGGGGATGGGAATTAGTAACGAAAGTATTTCAGTTACCACCAGATCGCCTCGTGGTCAGTGTCTATCATACCGATGAAGATGCTTTTGCGATTTGGCGCGATGAGATCGGCATTCCTGCCCATCGGATTCAGCGTATGGGTGATGATAATTTTTGGGCATCGGGCGCGACAGGACCCTGTGGACCTTGTTCGGAAATCTATTATGATTTCCATCCAGAACTGGGTGATGAACATATTGATTTAGAAGATGATTCGCGCTTCCTAGAGATTTATAACCTTGTCTTCATGGAATTGAACCGTGATAGTCATGGCACTCTTACAAAGCTAAAGAAGCAGAATATTGATACGGGCTTAGGTTTGGAGCGAATGGCGCAAGTATTGCAAGGCGTTCCCAATAATTACGAAACTGATTTAATCTTCCCAATCATCAAAAAAGCGGCGGATATTGCAGGGATTGATTATCACAAGAGCGATGAGAAAGTAAAGACTTCGCTCAAGGTGATTGGCGACCATGTGCGATCGGTGGTGCATATGATTGCGGATGGAATTAATGCCTCTAATGTCGGACGTGGCTATATTATGCGCCGTCTCTTACGGCGGGTCGTCCGTCATGGGCGATTGATTGGGATTTCAGGGACATTTGCCTCCGAAGTTGCAGAAGTGGCGATCGCCCTTTCGGAGTCGGTGTATCCCAACACTCGCGAAAGAGAACATGTGATTAAAGATGAAATCCAAATCGAAGAAACTCGCTTCCTGCAAACCCTAGAGCGTGGTGAGAAGTTGTTGGAAGAGATTTTGGTTAAGTCTGAAGTGAAGTCTAGCAAAACTATTTCGGGCGTTGATGCGTTCACTCTTTATGATACCTACGGATTTCCTCTGGAACTAACCCAAGAAATTGCCGAAGAAGTTGGCTTTACCGTTGATGCCAATGGCTTTGAATCTGAGATGAAAAAGCAACAGGAGCGATCGCAAGCTGCCCATGAAGATATTGACCTGATGGCAAAGGACAACTGGGCAAATATCGCTAAAGAAATTGGTAAGACCGAATTTCTTGGCTATATCGAACTCAGTAGCACTGCCATTGTTAAAGCAATTCTGGTCAATGGCGAACTGGTCAAAAAGGCGATCGCTGGCAATAAAGTCCAAATCGTTTTAGATCGCACTCCTTTCTATGCTGAGTCAGGCGGACAGGTTGGCGATACAGGTTATCTCGCCATTGGTGAAGCGATCGCCAAAATTAGCGATGTCCAAAAACAAGCTGATTTATTCATTCATGTTGGGCAAATTGAACGTGGTGAAATTGCTGTCGGTGATAGTGTCAATGCTCAAATCGCTATATCCGAGCGTCGTCGCATCCAAGCCCACCATACCGCCACACACCTACTGCAAGCGGCTTTAAAGAAAATCGTTGATCCTAATGTTTCCCAAGCAGGTTCTCTCGTTGACAGCGATCGCCTCCGTTTTGACTTCAATCTCAATCGTGGCGTTACTACTGAAGAAATCCAGCAAATTGAACTCCAAATCAATAACTGGATTGCCGAAGCCCATGACTCCGTAATTGAAGTATTACCGATCGCCAAAGCCAAAGCCAAAGGCGCGATCGCCATGTTCGGTGAAAAGTATGGCGCAGAAGTTCGCGTGATCGATATTCCTAATGTGTCGATGGAACTTTGCGGCGGTACGCACGTTAAGAACACCAGCGAAATTGGCGTATTCAAAATTATTTCTGAAACTGGTGTTGCCTCAGGCATACGTCGTATTGAAGCGATCGCAGGTCAAGCGGTTCTAGAATATCTAACCGTACGCGATAACATCACCAAGGATTTAAGCGATCGCTTTAAGATCAAGCCCGAAGAAATTAGCGATCGGATTACAGGTTTGCAACATGAGCTAAAAATCGCTCACAAAGAAGTCGAACATCTTAAACAGCTACTAGCCCTAGTCAAGGCTGACTCCCTGATCCACCAAGCCGAAGCTGTGGGCGAATTTAAAATTCTGGTTGCTCAACTTCCCGATATTGAAGCCGAAGCACTGAAATCGGCTGCCGAAAAGCTTTCATCTAAACTAGGTCATGGTGCCGTGGTGCTTGGCTCCTTTAGCGATGATGGCAAAGTAACTCTAGTTGCTTCTTTCAGTAAAGAAGTAAATGCTAAAGGCTTGCAAGCTGGCAAATTTATCGGTGCGATCGCCAAAATCTGCGGTGGTGGCGGTGGTGGTCGTCCGAACCTCGCGCAAGCAGGTGGTAAGGATGCGAGCAAGTTACCAGAAGCGTTAGAAACTGCGGAACGTGAGTTAAGACACGCTCTTGGTAATTCTTAACAATATCCTTTAAGTCAAGATAGAAGTCTAACCATGAAACTACACTCGTTAGAAATTGAAAATTTTCGCGCCATTAAACATCTTGAATTAGATTTTACTGACGAATTGTCAAGACCAAGATTAATGACTTTAATTGTTGGTCCTAATGGTTCTGGTAAAACTTCTATCTTTGACGCTATTGATATTGTTGTCAAAACCTTTGAAGATCCACAAAATCCAAATCCTCAACTAAGAGATGGATTGATTTTTTCTCCTCAGCAAATTGTAAGAGGAAAAGGGTATGTTGCAAATATAGGCTTTGAATATTCAATAAATAAGGATGAAGCAGAAGTAATTAAAAAAATTTATGCTGATCTTGGCATTTCTGCTTTTTTAGAAGCGGGAAAAAAGTTTCCCGTGCAGGATAGTCTGAAATTCACTTGGGTTTTTCCTCCATCACAAATTATGGAGAGATTTAAGACTTTTGATTGTGATGAACCAACTGATTTGCATAATATTTTAGGCGCAAGAGGAAAAGCCCGAAAGTCTATTGAGAAAAAGTTAGAATCTGAGAGTATTTTTGATAAGGTTGGTAGTGTTTGTTATTTAGATCAAAGACGCTCAGTAAAGTTAGAACATAGTATTTTTAACAATAAAAATCATGAAGAATTAGAACATAATGAGGTTCTTTCATTGCTGTATAAATACTATTCTAGGCATATCACATGGAATGAAGAAAAATTTGGTGAATCATATTGGACTAGAATAAAGCGATTATTTAACAAGATTTGTTATCCAGCAGAACTAGTTCGTTTTGAATCTGGACCTGATTCGGACACACTTATTTTTAGAAAAAATGAACTTGAATATGATCTATACCAAATGGGTTCTGGAGAGCATCAAATTTTACGAATTTTGGTAGGTTTAACCTCAGGAATAGCTAAAAATTCAATTGTTTTAATTGATGAAATTGAACTTAACCTACACCATACTTGGCAAAAAAGATTAATTAGAGCATTGAGAGATGATACAGATAATAATCAATATATTTTTACAACTCATTCACCTGATGTGATCGGTCTTTTCTATGACTCAGAAATTATTCATCTTGGAAAATTGTCAGAGTAGTTAATAATGAATATTAAAGATGACACTCTATATATCCTAGTTGAAGGAGAACCAACTAGTCCTGAAGTTGAGTCATTCGGTAGGCTTTTATCAGCCGATATTAATACAGCAAATTATGAATTTATTAAAATTGGTGGTAGCAGCAATTTTAATACGGTTGCAAAATTAATATATAACAAAGTAAAAAATAGAGAAAATTCTATTCATAAAGTAATTCCTGTATTAGCGATCGCAGATCGTGATTTCCGTAAATACTCAGCAGATGATGATATTTTAGACCAGAATTTAATTGAAAAAAATAGAGCAAAAATTATCTATTGGGAACGACATGAATGGGAAAACTTTTTACTTGATGAGCTAGATGTAATTACATCTTTCTTGAACCAACTACCAAACAAGTCATTAAACAATAAACCTGCAAAACAAGTTGTAATTCATATAACAGAAGAATTTATCAATAATTTTTTATTACAGTATTTTAAAAGTCAAATTCAGACAGAATTTATAGAATGTATTAGATTTAGATTTCTACATTCAGATAAGTCATATTCTAAATTGGAAGCACCCAAGGATATTATAGGTATAGACGATTTAAGAAAATGGTATATATCACAAATAGATGAAAAATCTCAACAATCTAAAAATAAAATTGAAAGTTGTACTGCTATTTTTGATCAAGTTTTGGAAGAATATAATTGGAGAAATTGGATTGAAGATCCACAGTCTTTATCGTTAGATGATGGCAAACAATATTTTCGTGGTAAGGAAGCATTTGCAAACCTTCTTAACTACTTGTCAAATGAATTCAAAATTTATCATCTCAATGAGAACAGATTGAAAGAGCGTATTCTTAGAGATTTAGAAAATCGCAAAGAATCAATTTTAGCTTCTCAGATTAATAAATTACTATCACCTTATTTAGAGAAAGCTAAGGAGATTTTAGAGTGAGTAATAATTAATCTATTCAATTTCTAATGTCTACATATAGCTATTTAGAGGATTAAAGGAAACTATGCTTACGAATATTAAGATGCTGATTGAAGCTTGCAAAAAGTCATCTATTGCCTATGAGATTCTGCATCCCAATCAGAATGTGGTAAAGATTAAACTTGGCGATCGCGAATATTATTTTACTAATTACTCAACGCCTTTAACACCGCAATCCGTCGCTGAGATTTTTAAAGATAAGCAATATTTTTATCAAATCTTTCAAGATGTGGTGAAAATGCCGCGCACGATATCTTTCATTTCTCCCTATTGCGATGTGAAGTATTTAGAGTACCTAGAATTTCCTTCTATTGATAAAATTATTACGGAAATAGAAAACAATTTTCAATTTCCAGTAATTGTCAAAAGAAATAGAGGATCGGCTGGTAATAATGTTTTTAAATGTGCTGATTTACTGGAAGTCCGTAATGCTTTAGAGCGTATTTTTGATGTTGGCAGTAAAAACTATGACTATGTTGCGTTGACACAGCAATCTATCAATATCATTAAGGAGTATCGCTCTGTATGCCTCCATCAAGAGCAGATAGTCTTATATGAAAAAGATATTTCCCAAGCGGAGTTCGTGGGCAATCTTAGCCCTTTACATTGGGAAGGTGCGATCGCTAAACAAGTAAATGATGCTCAAGTGATTCAGGCGATTGATGAGTTTATTAAACCCATTTTTGAGAAGATGGCGATCGCCTATGTGGGTTTAGATGTTGTTTTGGATGATCGGGGAAAATACTGGTTAATCGAGGCGAACTCGCATCCGAATTTTGATATTTTTATTCGAGACAATGGCGAAGCAGCGATCGTGCAGCTTTTTCAAAAAATTCTCAAATATTTAAGAGCATGAAAAAGGGTCGGCGCTTAGCGCCGACCCTTTCTTTATGTTAAAACTATAGCAAGCCAATTTGAGAAAGAATACCTTGACCAGTGAGCAACTCTGTCGCTAAACCGATAACGAAGCCAAGCATTGCAAGACGACCGTTCCAAGTTTCTGCGAAGTTGTTAAAACCAAATTTGGGTTCTGTAGAGTCAGACATTGCAATTATCTCCTTTGTTTTTTGATTTCTAGACTTTAAAAATCTTTGCTTGAATAAATAATACTTTATATTTCTTAACACACCATACCGCTTAGGGTAGATTAACTAAAACTATCAGAGTTAGTGACATACCCGACACTCATTTTTTCTGTAAACAAAAAATAGAGTACGGGCTTCCTCTTTCATTTGCCGAAGCCTAGACTAAGCGAACTCAGTTTTGGTCTTACTCAGCATCCGCAGGTTTTACTC
>Ga0316611_1000508_pt1 | contig 13184 bp, 16 predicted proteins | sample MIS2016202_MG_FD_207675 | JGI IMG/M metagenome (GOLD analysis project Ga0316611, IMG submission 207675) | Microbial mat bacterial communities from Middle Island sinkhole, Lake Huron, Michigan, United States - MIS.2016.202 | ecosystem: Environmental > Aquatic > Freshwater > Lake > Sediment... | reverse complement strand
ACAAACCATCTTCCGCTTCTCAATGACACAACAAAGTAAAATATTAAAATGAAATTATTAAAATTAGGTTATTAACAATAAAGTTTGAGAATGAAACTTTGTGTAAACCAAAATTATGAAACCTCATAAATTAAACTAACCTTTAAAAATTAAAAATTATGAATAAATTAATAGGTGTTATGATTGGAATTTTTTTACTTAATTCCTGTAATAAAAAAGAAACCATCACTATAAATAGACAAACTATCTGTGATGAGTATAAGAAAATTCCAATAACCGATCCAATAAAAAGATACGCATTTCTAACGGCAATAAAAGCTGATTATTGTTCTGGCAATTTTGATCAATGTATTCTTGATAGTCATAATATAAGTGATTTAGAATATACCAACCGATTGAATCAATGTCCAAACAATGTTCCGTTTGTAATTTCTGTTGGCGATTTAGAAAGTAAATTCTTGCAAGGAAACTGTTTAGAAGATTATGTTGCATTTGATATTAAAAACAACTCTGTCACAAATTTAAAGAATATAAAGTATATAAATTCTATCGACAATAAATATTCCATTCCAATGTTTAAAGCAATAATAAAAAATTTCAATCTCAAAAGTACGGATACATTTAACTTTGTTTGTGGTTTAAATAAAAATAAATTGGAAGTAATGTTTAATTATCCCAATGGAAATTCTTTAGATAAAAATAATGGCAATGTAATTATGGATCCCTCCTATAATATAGACTTTGCAATCTTAAATAGATCAAATAAAAATGATAAATTTGAATATGTTTATCACAACTAATTGGTTTCAAATTTTTCATCCATTAAAGATATATATCCTTATAAGTTTAATTATTTTTCTAATTAAATTTAAAAAAAAAGATGAAACTGAACTTCAAATAGTAGTAATATTATTTTTAGCAGTTATTCATGAATCAATTACTTCCTATTTTTTTTATATTCAAAAACCAATAAGTTATATAACATCAATATATATTTGTATCAATTTTATACTTTGGATTAAACTTTTAATAAAAGTATTCCATTTAAAAGATATGACTATTTTATTAATTTTCTATTCTTCTTTTGTTTTAATAAATTTACTTTTCTTTGAAGGAATAGAATCTTTTAATTACAATTCATTTTTATTAGGCACAATAATCTATGTTGGTCTATTTGCCTATCAAAATTATAGGTTGATAAAAAACGAAAATTTTGAACTATTTAAAACAAAAAATTATCTCTATCTAACAAGTCCTATATTATTGTTTATTGGATTAAGTTTAATGTTTGCTTTTAAAAATAAAAGTTTAAATTCAATTGAAATATTTAAAAATGTAAGTTTATATATGCTGATTTGTTATTTTGTCAATTTTATTTGTTATTCGCTAATTATCTTAATAAAAATAAATAACAATAAAAAAACATGACTAAAATTGCATTTGGAATTATTATCAGCCTATTGCTTATTAGCTTAGTGGTGCTTTTTTGCATCATTCTAATTAAACTTTATATTGAAAAAATTAAAAAATATAATGCTCAAATTTATGAAAATGAAATCAATTTTCAAAAAACACTTAATGCTTCTATTGTTGAAACACAGGTGCAACTTTTAGATTCCATTTCGCGCGATTTGCATGATGATGCTGGTCAACAACTTACGGTTATTAACTTTCAAATAGAAAACTTGAAATTTGATTTTCCAAATTGCGAAAATAATTTAGAACCCATTTCAAATTCAGTTTTGAAATTATCTCAATCGCTTCGACAAATTAGTCACTCGCTAAATTCAAATTGGTTAGAAAAAAATGGATTGATAGACGCAATAAAACAAGAAGTGACTCGAATTAAAAAAAGCGATCGCATTTCTATTTCCTACAAATCTGACAATAAAATAAAGAATTTCAAAAACGAAGAACAAATTGTATTGTTCCGAATTTTTCAAGAAACAATAAACAATATTTTAAAACATTCCAGAGCAACAGCTATAGAAATAGAAGTAGTTTTTAATCCAAAATTTTTACTAAAAATACAGGACAACGGAATTGGCTTTGACGTTGATTTAGTTTCCAATTCAAATCATTCCATAGGAATCCAAAATTGTATAAAAAGAGCAGAAGTAATCAATTATATTTTTGAAATTCAGTCAATTAAAAATGAAGGCACAACAATAACATTAAAAGAAAAAAATTATGAGTGAAATTACAATTTGCATCATCGACGACCACAAAATTGTTAGACAAGGTTTAATTGAATTGCTTCAAAAAATTGGCAGCATCAATGTAACTTATGAATTTGAAAATGGCAATGATTTTCTAGAAGCATTGCCTTTAAACAATAAACCAGATGTTTTTATTTTAGATTATTCGATGCCTCGTATAAATGGAATTGAAGTCTTAAAAAAACTAGAAGAACTTGAAGATGAATATAAAGTACTTTTATTGACCCAACATTTTGACGAAAACATCATTGACGAGGCCTATAAATATGGTGCCAGAGGTTTTTTAAACAAGAACTGCACAGCTCACGATTTAAAATACGCCATAAATAACATTGCAACCATTGGATTTAACAATGTTTCTGAAATATTAAAAAGAGTAAGACACTACGAAGGATTTGTCAATACTTCAATTAAACACAACATAGAATTATCGGCTCGTGAACAGGAATTTTTGACATTAGTTTGTAATGAAAACGAGTTTACTTATGAGCAAATGGCACAAAAAATGGGATTATCCGTTAAATCCATCGAAGCCTATCGAGCAGCTTTGTTTGATAGGTTCAACATAAAATCAAAAGTGGGTTTGGTTTTGTTTTCATTCAAAAACAAATTGACTGAACCTTTTATTTAATTAGTTTTCAAACGACTTTGATAATAAAAAGCTGGAATAAATACTATCAGAAATATTGGTTGAATGATAAATCTTCTAATATAAAATAGGGTCATTTTTTCTTCTTCGCCAAAAAATTTAAGTGCAAAGAAAAAAGCAATCATCAAAATACTTCCAAAAACAATAAATAAAAAGGTAGAAAATTTTACAATTTTAAAATCTTTAAAAACCAAATAAATCAATGCCAAAGACAACATCGAATTCAAATAAAATCGAAAAGCCAAACTGAAAAATAATTTTATTGGGTTATATATTGGCAAAGGATGGGTTGAGAATTCTCCTTTAAAATAAAGCAAAAAAGGGTCGTAAAATATTTCATTTTCAAACAATCTAATAGAAACTAAAAGGCCCAATAATAGCAATCCAAAAAAAACAGCTGTCTTGTTTTTAAACTTTGTTTTTAGCATATTCCGAAAATTTATTTACCCAAATAATCCATAATATAAATACAATTCCATATATAAATAAAGGAAAAATCACATCGTGTAAAACCTCTTTATATTGTTTAAAATGAAAAACTGCCATACATAGCAAAGCTATTCTCAAAACATTAAAAAAATAAATAAGTATAACACCTGTAATTATATAAATCAATGTAGTTTTGAATTTTCCAGAAAATGCAACTATAAAACTCACAAATAATATCATGACACTCAAGGCGTTACATCCTTCAATAATTCGTGCCACCCAAGTATCATGATAATAAAGATTGACACAAGGTTCTGTCAAATTTGGTTTTGTATATGATTGAGAATCCACTAATGTCAATAACTGTTTGGTGTTTTGAGCAACAAGTTGGGTTACTCCATCAACTTCAAATTTTTTGACATCATAAGTTCCTAAATAAGTTTGATACACTAGTGTTAACAATAAATAGGTGCCAAAAAACTTAGCCAAAAAAATCAAAAAAGGTTTGTATTCTATGTAATAATCTTTCAAAATTAAAATTTTAATAAATTTATGCAAATATAAGCAATAACAAAATTTACATTTGCTAAAAAAAAATTAAATTATGATTTTTGAAAATTTAAAACCTAAAGTTATCTCAATTCTTTCCAAAGAAAATTTTTCAAGAGAAGAAAAACTAAAATCATTATGTCAATTTCTTTCTGAAAATATAGAATATTATAATTGGGTAGGATTTTATTTTGCAAATCACCAAACCAAAACCTTACACCTTGGGCCCTATTTTGGAGAAACCACCGACCATACAGAAATTGCTTTTGGAAAAGGAATATGTGGGCAAGTAGCCGAATCAAATTCAAACTATATCGTACCGGATGTTAGTGCTCAAACCAACTATATAGCTTGTAGTATTAGTGTAAAATCTGAAATAGTTATACCGCTATTTGCCCATGGAAAAAACATTGGACAAATAGATATAGATAGTCATCGAATCAATGCGTTTACATCTAGAGACGAATTTTTTTTAGAATTTGTAAATCAAGAAGTTAGTAAATTATTCTAACACTGAATACACTATAAAATAATCCGTTTAATTTAATAAACTAAACGGATTTGATACCAACAAAATCTAGTATTAAAAATTCTCTAAACTTCTAAAACACCGTTTTCTGTATTAGCAAAGTCATTCCAACGATAACTATCTGCTTCAGAATCATTTACATACGAATCATCAATGAAATATTTGAATTCATATGAATTATCTACAGGTAAATCAAATGTACCTTTAAAAGTTCCGTTTTTTAATTTAGATAATTCACCATCGGCTGCTGTCCAATTATTAAAATCGCCAACAACTGCAGCTGTCTTAGCTTCTTTTGCTTCTATTGAAAAAGTAACTTTACAAACAGGTTTTGTTTTTATAAATTGTTTTTTTATTGACATAATATATTCAATTTTAAATTAATGAAGCAAAGTAAAGCATTAATTTCAAACGAATTACATCAATACAACTATTTATCATTTTATCAATTTTATTGAATTAAAATGACAAAATTATAAATATATATAGTTTTAATTATCAAAATAAATATAAGAAAACGTTTTCATGATATAAAATTTATAATTAAAATAGTTGCAAATTAAAATAAATTCTTACCTTTAAAATATATTTTAGTATTATGGATAGCGAACAACACGAAATTTATGAATATGCACGAAGACGAATCAAACAAAAAAAAGGTTTGTATTTTCATTTTATATTGTTCTTTTTGGGAAGCGTTTTCTTTTTTATAGTGAACCGTTGGTTGAATATTGGAGAACCCACAAATTGGTATATTTGGGTAGTAACTTTATGGTTTTTTATTTTTATTTTACATTTTATAAAAATATTCATTACCGATAGTTTTATGAACAAAAATTGGGAACGAGAACAAATCAATAGATTGATGACCATGCAAGAGAAAAAAATAGAAAAAATAAAAAACGAAATCGATAATAAAAATCCATGATAATTTTAATTGCCGCTGTAGCAGAAAATAATGCACTCGGAAAGGACAATCAGTTAATGTGGCATTTGCCCGATGATTTTAAACGATTCAAAACACTAACCTCCGGTCATTATATTATTATGGGACGAAAAACTTTTGAGAGTTTTTCGAAGCCATTGCCCAATCGAGTTCATGTGATAATTACACGCCAAAAAAACTATAAAAAAGAAGGATGTTTAGTAGCTTCAAGTATAAAAAATGCAATCGAAATGACTCCAAAAAATGAAGATGTTTATATCATTGGAGGTGGCGAAATATACATTCAATCTATTGAAATGGCAGAAAAGATTGAAATTACTAAAGTTCATTCATCATTTGAAGCAGATACTTATTTTCCTGAAATTGAATTAAATAAATGGAAATTAGTTTTTGAAGAACATCATAAAAAAGATGAGAAACATAATTTTGATTTTACATTCCAAACCTATTTAAAAAAGTGATTTTTGATATTTAAAATTGATATTTGTTTATGATGATTTCAATTTTTATTATTTGTATTTTTGCATTCAAAAAAATTGCACTATATAATGTCTAAAAACATTACACCCTATAAAGATTCCAATTTAGGAAAAAAAGAACAAGTTACTCAAATGTTCGACAATATTTCAGGAAATTATGATGGTTTGAACCGTGTAATTTCATTTGGAATTGATGTAAAATGGCGAAAAAAAGTATTACAAATTGTAGCCAAAAAAAATCCAAAAACTATACTTGATATAGCAACTGGAACTGGTGATTTAGCTATTTTGATGGCCAAAACCAACGCCAAAAAGATTATAGGATTAGATATTTCTTCTGGAATGTTAGCGGTTGGAAAAAAGAAAATTTCTGATAAAAAGTTAGACCATATAATTGAAATGATACTTGGTGATAGCGAAAATATTCCTTTTCCTGACAATCATTTTGATGCTATTACAGTTTCTTTTGGTATTAGAAATTTTGAAACACTTGAAAAAGGGCTATCTGAAATTTTAAGAGTACTCAAACCCAATGGTGTTTTTGTAATTTTGGAAACATCTGTACCCACAAAAACTCCATATAAACAAGGTTATCATTTTTATACTAAAAATATTTTACCTATCATTGGAAAAATTTTCTCAAAAGACAATGTTGCCTACGGATATTTATCAGAATCGGCCTCTTTATTTCCTTTTGGAGAAAAGTTAAACAATATTTTGAGAAAAATTGGGTTTATAGATGTAATAGCACAGCCCCAAACATTTGGTGTTGCAACTATTTATTGTGCATCAAAAAAAAATAACTGAATTTTTCAGCTAAAACAATGAGAAAGTATTTGAATATTATACTGTTTTTAATTGCCCTTCAAAGTCAAGCTCAATTTAAAGGAACATTTGGCAAAGATCCAATTATCAACCTTGAAAACTGGGATAAACAAAGAGTCTATTGGGGTTTTTATTTAGGATTTAACGCTTACGATTTTAAATTTGATTATAAAAATACGCCCACAAAAGATATTTCAGTAAAAGGCATTACGGGATTTAATGTGGGTTTAGTTGGCGACTTGCGTCTTCATGACTATATAAATCTGCGTTTTGAACCCGGATTATATTATACACAACGTAATTTGACTTTTGATGGATTTACAAATAAACTTGATGCTTTAAGAGAAGTAAAATCAACTTATATTCATTTTCCTTTATTATTAAAATTTTCATCGGAAAGAATCGGAAATATTCGCCCCTATCTTCTTGGAGGCGTTTCAGCTTCTTTGAACTTGTCCAGCAATTCAAAATCAAAAGATGACAATCTTCAACAACGATTTAGAGTAAAACCATGGACCACAAACTATGAAGTAGGTTTTGGAATTGATTTATATCTGGAATATTTTAAGTTTTCTCCTTCAATTCGAGGAGTTTTCGGGTTTAATGATGAATTGATTCGAGACAATGACCCCAACAGTCCATGGACTGGAAATATAGATGCCATGAAAACTAGAGCGGTTTTTATAAACTTTACGTTTCATTAAGTCAATCGTTTAAACTCACTCAAAAAAATTGCCGTAGCAGTTGCTACATTCAAACTTTCGGTTTGTTGCAAAGTGCCAAATCGAGGAATGGCAAGTTTTCTTTGAATCAATTTTTCAACTTCTTTTGAAATTCCATTAGCTTCGTTTCCAAAAACTAAGATTCCTTCATTGGGTAGTTTTTCTTTATAAATATTTTGCCCATCCATAAAAGTACCGAATATTACTTGATTGGATTTTAACAAATAATCCTCTAAATTAGAATAAAAAATTGAAACTCTCGACAGGGAACCCATGGTGGCTTGCACTACTTTTGGATTATAAACATCAACCGTATTTTTGGAACATACCATTTGTGAAATGCCAAACCAATCGCAAAGTCGAATGATAGTTCCTAAATTTCCTGGGTCTCGAATATCATCTAAAACCACAATCAATCCTGAATTTTGAAATGGTTTTTGGAGTGGCATTTTGAATACAGCCAAACAATTATTAGGTGTTGCTAAACATGAAATTTTTTTTAATTCCGATTCGGTAATTAGAAATTTTAGTTTTTCATCAACTTCTTCAAAGAGCTTTTCAGTTACAAATAAATGTTCTAAAACAAAATTTGATTCTATCAATTCATGAATTATCTTTACACCTTCCGCAAGAAACAATTGATGAACCTGTCTAAATTTTTTCTGTTGTAAACTATTAATTAGCTTAATTTGGTTTTTACTAACCATAAAAAATGTATTTTTGAATTTAATTATTGCACTTTTGAAAAACTATTTTACAAAAATATCATTATTTATTTTAATTGGCCTATTAGTTGTGTCTTGTAATATAACTAAGAGTGTACCCAAAGACAAACGATTATTGACAAAAAACGAAATCACTGTAGATAATCAACCAACTAATAATGAAGATGTTTTCAATCAATTATATCAAAAACCGAACAGTTCTTTACTAGGCTATCGACTTCGATTGAATTTATTTAATCTTGCAAAGAAAAACCCTGACTCTTCCTACAAAGCTAAGTTCTATAAAAATCCTAAAAAATATTTCAGAAAATCAAAATGGCTTTCCAAAAAACAAGTCGATCGATTAGGACATTCTTTTTGGTATGAAGGAATTCATAATTTTCTAAAAAAAACAGGGGAAGCCCCTGTAATTCTTGACACAAACAGCACAAAAAAATCTTTAAGACGACTAAAAAAATACTATTTTGATAATGGTTTTTTTGATGTGAAAACTAGTTTTAAAGCCGATACTTCTCAAATAAAAAAAGTAAAACTAAATTATTTTATTGAAAAAGGAAATGGATATAAAGTTGACAGCATAAAAACCAAAATTGAAACTCCAGCACTTGACTCTATTTATAAAAGTAAAATAGCGGCAAGTTTTTTCAAATCTGGCAAACAATATACAGAAGTCGATTGGATAAATGAAAGAAATCGAATAACTGCCGATTTTAAAAACAATGGTGCCTTTTTTTTCCAACAAAATTATATCTCAAGAGTTCTTGACACCATCGATACTAAGAAGAAAGTACATATTGAATTGAATATCAAAAATCAAAATATTCGAGTTAATGACACTGCTAGAACTCAAGAATTTAAACTCTACAAAATCACTAAAGTAAATATTTTTACAGATCATCCTGCCAATAAAAAAGAAGTAAAAATAAACGATTCCATCACCTATAAAGGATTTAATTTATATAGTGAAAATGAATTAAAGTACAGACCAAAATCCATAACTAATTCCATTTTTATTTCGCCAGGAAACTTATATTCTGATGAAAATACAGCCCTGACCTCGAAACATTTAAGTAATTTAAGAGTATTTAATTCTCCTGTAATTCAATATAAAGTAGATCCAAATAACGAAAAGGGATTGATTGCAAACCTATTTCTTACCCCAAGAGATAAATTTACCTATGGTTTTTCAGTAGATTTTACACATTCTAACATACAAGATTTTGGTATTTCTGGAAATACCTTTTTAGGAATTAGAAATGTATTTAATGGAGCCGAAACTTTTGAAATTGCTTTTAGAGGAAATATAGGTTCAACAAGAGATATAGCAATACCTAACAAAAATTTCTTCAATATTTCGGAATTTGGTATTGATTCAAAACTTAATTTTCCAAGAATATTATTGCCTTTTAAAACCGATAAAATCATAAAGAAAAACATGATTCCTTCAACTTCATTTAGTGTAGGTTTTGCAAAACAAAGAAATATTGGATTAGATAAACAAAATTTTACAAGTGCACTTAGCTACATTTGGACTCCAAAAAAGAACAAATCAGCTCGATTTGATTTATTAAATGTTCAGTTTGTTAAAAATGTAAACACTAAAAATTATTTCAATATTTATGATTCATCCTATATTACATTGAACAATTTAGCTATTGCATATAATGCAAATACTGAATATTTTACTAATAATCAACTTATTATTGATAGTGGAACAACTGGTTTTATCAATGATGTTTTATATTCCACAACACCACTTGCTGTAACAGAAACCGATTTAAAAACTATTCGTAGCATTGAAGAAAGAAGAAAAAGATTAACAGAAAATAATCTAATTTTTGCTTCAAATTTTAGCTTTTCTCAAACCTCAAAGAGTAATTTGCAAGACAATAGTTTTTATGTATTCAAAACAAAATTAGAATCTGCTGGCAATGTTTTATCTCTTTTTGCTAAAGCAACCAATCAATTAATTAATCAAAGTGGTGCCAATACCATTTTTGATGTTGAATATTCTCAATATATAAAAACAGAATTTGAATTTATCAAACATTGGGATTTGAATCGGAAAAAAGTTTTTGCTATAAGAAGTTTTTTTGGAATTGCTATTCCCTATTCAAATTCAACAAGCATTCCGTTTTCAAGAAGTTATTTTGCTGGAGGAACCAACGACAATAGAGCTTGGCAACCTTACAGTTTAGGTCCAGGAAAAAGTGGTGGCATCAATGATTTTAATGAAGCCAACATGAAAATTAGCATCAATGCCGAACTTCGTTTCAATGTTTTTGGAAATTTGAATGGAGCTATTTTTGGAGATTTAGGAAATATTTGGAATGTTTTTGACAATATTGAAGATAAAAACTATCAATTTAATGGCATAAAATCTTTAGAAACCTTAGCACTTGGAACGGGCTTTGGATTTAGATATGACTTTGAATTATTTGTATTACGAGGCGATTTAGGATTAAAAACCTACAATCCTTCAAAACTTGAAAACGAAAAATGGTTTAGAGAAATTAATTTGTCCAAATCTGTTTTAAATGTTGGTATAAATTATCCATTCTAAAATAGAATTATTATTTTTGTATTATGAGAGTTTTTAATTAACATAAAATCTATAAACTATGTCACACAATATTAAACCTGGAGTTGCTACAGGCGATCAAGTTCAAGCAATATTTGCTTATGCAAAAGAAAAAGGATTTGCACTTCCAGCGGTCAACGTTATTGGATCAAGCACTATAAACGGCGTTTTAGAAACTGCTGCAAAATTAAATGCTCCTGTAATTATTCAATTTTCTAATGGTGGAGCTCAATTCAATGCCGGAAAAGGACTTTCAAATGCAGGAGAAAAATCAGCTATTTTAGGAGCAATAGCTGGAGCTAAGCACATACACACTTTGGCAGAAGCTTATGGTGCCACTGTAATTCTGCATACCGACCATTGTGCAAAAAAACTATTACCTTGGATTGACGGTTTGTTAAATGAATCGGAAAAATTCTTTGCAGAAACAGGAAAATCACTTTTTTCTTCTCACATGATCGACTTATCGGAAGAACCAATTACAGAAAATATTGAAATCTGCAAAACCTATTTAGCAAGAATGAGCAAAATGGGAATGACGCTAGAAATTGAATTAGGAATTACAGGTGGTGAAGAAGATGGAGTTGATAATTCAGATGTTGATAGTTCAAAATTATATACCCAACCATCGGAAGTTGCTTTTGCCTATGAAGAACTTTCAAAAGTGAGCCCTCGTTTTACTATTGCAGCATCTTTCGGAAATGTTCATGGAGTTTATAAACCAGGAAATGTAAAATTGACACCAAAAATCTTGAAAAATTCGCAAGATTTTGTGCAAAACAAATTTAATACTGGTCCAAATCCAGTAGATTTTGTTTTTCATGGTGGTTCAGGTTCAACTTTAGAAGAAATTAGAGAAGCCATATCGTATGGTGTCATTAAAATGAATATTGATACCGACTTACAATTTGCTTTTACAGAAGGGATTAGAGACTATATGACTTCAAAAATCGACTATTTAAAAACACAAATTGGAAGTCCTGAAGGTCCAGAAGCTCCAAACAAAAAACACTATGATCCAAGAAAATGGGTTCGTGAAGGAGAAGTTACCTTTAACACAAGATTAGAACAAGCATTTGCTGACTTAAATAACGTTAACACTTTATAAGCTGGAATCTGGGAGTTGGAAGTTGGAAGTAATTTCTAACTTCCAACTTCCAACTCCCAACCAAAATTTAAAAATATGGCTTGGTTTAAAAGAAAAGAAAAAGGAATTACCACTGCAACAGAGGACAAAAAAGATGTTCCAAAAGGATTATGGTATAAGTCGCCAACAGGAAAAATAATTGACACAGACGAATTAGCTAGAAATCTATGGGTTAGTCCTGAAGACGATTTTCATGTAAGAATTGGAAGTAAAGAATATTTTGAAATTTTGTTTGATGATAACGAATTCAAAGAATTAGATGCAAAAATGACCTCCAAAGACCCCTTGAATTTTGTGGATTCTAAAAAATATTCCGAACGATTAAAAGATGTTATGGAAAAAACCAAATTGAAAGATGCGGTTCGAACTGGAGTTGGAAAATCAAAAGGAAAAGATTTAGTAATTTGTTGTATGGATTTTGCCTTTATTGGTGGTTCTATGGGAGCTGTTGTTGGAGAAAAAATTGCAAGAGGAATTGATTATTCAATAAAACACAATATCCCTTTTTTAATGATATCCAAATCGGGGGGTGCAAGAATGATGGAAGCCGCTTATTCACTAATGCAATTAGCCAAAACCTCAGCCAAATTAGCCCAACTTGCCGAAGCTAAAATACCCTATATTTCATTATGCACAGACCCAACCACTGGCGGGACCACAGCATCCTATGCCATGTTAGGCGACATCAATATTGCTGAACCTGGTGCTTTAATTGGTTTTGCTGGACCTAGAGTGGTTCGAGATACCACAGGAAAAGATTTACCAGAAGGTTTCCAAACCTCAGAATTTGTTCTTGAACATGGTTTCTTAGATTTTATTTCTCATCGAAAAGAATTGAAAGATAAAATCAATTTATATATTGACTTGATTTTAAATCAGGAAATTCGATAAAAATAACTCACTATAAATAAATAAAAACACAAAGTAATTAAAACTTTGTGTTTTTTTATAAATGTATTTTAACAACATAACCTTCAAAAGTGCGAATATTAAAAACTGTTCCATCTTCAAAAATTAAATATTGACCTTTAATTCCAGTTAGTTTTCCCGAAAAATTTGGTGATTTATCTAAATTTAAACTTGTTACTTTTTTTGGATATTCTAATACTGGAAAAAACAATTCATATAAATCGTCTCTTTCTGGATGAAAATATTCTTGAACCTCATTTGGAATTAAATAGTTTAAACTAGCACGCTCCTTAATCAAATTGGCTGCTGGAACTTCATTTTTTAGCATTTTTTGCCAATTCGTTTTATCAGCATAAATATTTTTCAAGGCAACTTCTGTAATTCCTGCTAAATATCTATTGGGAACCTCAACAATTGGAATGGCTTGCACCGCACCCTGGTCAATCCATCGCGTTGGCACTTGCGATTTTCTAGT
>Ga0316611_1000505_pt1 | contig 13266 bp, 13 predicted proteins | sample MIS2016202_MG_FD_207675 | JGI IMG/M metagenome (GOLD analysis project Ga0316611, IMG submission 207675) | Microbial mat bacterial communities from Middle Island sinkhole, Lake Huron, Michigan, United States - MIS.2016.202 | ecosystem: Environmental > Aquatic > Freshwater > Lake > Sediment... | reverse complement strand
CTATTTTGAATTTGTTTGGTTTAAATATATTAAAATTGAATTTGAATTGATTTCAATTTAGTACATTTGTGCCACAAAAAAGAAAAATCATTACTTTATGAATACAAAATTGCAGGAACTTACCGATAAAATTTACCTCGAAGGTGTTGAAAAAGGGAACGAAGAGGCGAAATCCATTTTAGAAAAAGCAAAAGCAGAGGCAGAAGAAATTAAGGCAAAGGCACAGGAACAGGCTCAGAAAATAATTGCTGACGCACAGGCTAAATCAGCCGAATTGACCAAAAACACGCATTCGGAATTAAAACTTTTTGCACAACAGTCGGTTAATGCTTTGAAATCAGAAATTACCGATTTAATTTGTGGCTCTATTGTTTCGGCATCTGTAAAAGCTGCTACTACCGACAAAGCATTTATGCAAAAAACCATACTAAGTCTAGTACAGGAATGGGGTAAAAACCAATCAATTACTATCGAAACCAGTGATGCTAAAGCGCTGACAGATTACTTTTTGGCAAATGCAAAAGAGCTTTTAAACAAAGGAGTTAAAATAGCCGAAGCAAACGGAGTGAAAGCTGACTTTGCAATAATTCCCGAAAAAGAAGGTTATAAAATAACCTTTGGTGATGCCGAATTCATTGCTTACTTCAAAGAATTTTTACGTCCGAAATTAGTGGAAATGCTTTTTTAAAAAGACAACAGACAGCGGACAACAGACGACAGAAAGTCTAATGTCAAAATGACTATTAATAACGCGAAGCAAATAACGGCGTAGCCAAATAACGCTGCAAGCATACAAATGAATTACTACTGCCTCATTGCGGGATTGCCCGAAATACATGCTGAAGATTTAAAAATAAGTACTTCGTTGTTCGAACTAAAAAACGAATTGATGGAGCAATTGTCAGCTGCGGATGCCGATTTAATGAAGTTGGTTTTTGCAAAATACGACAATGCCAATTTTTTGACATATCTCGACAATAAAGATGCCGATTTAAACAACCTCGGAAACCTCAATACCGCTGATTGGGAACAACTAATTGCACTTTTACAAGAAGTTGAAAAACCCAAAGATGGCAGATTACTTCCTTATTTTCAAGCATTTTATCAAAAAATTGGAAACGAAAAAACAACAGACGAAGGCTTTTCGAATGAAGACCAATTAGCGAGTTTATACTATGAATTTGCTATGCAAAATAGCAATCAGTTTCTGAGTTCTTGGTTCGAATTTAATCTGAATATCAACAATATACTTACTGCAACAGCTTGTCGCAAGCATGGTTTCGACCAGCGTACTATGGTAATTGGCAGCAACGAAATAGCAATTGCCATAAAAAACAGTAATGCACGGGATTTTGGATTAGCAGGCATTTTTGACCAATTGGATGTGGTGTTGCGTATTTCCGAAGAAAATGATTTACTCGAACGGGAGAAAAAAATTGATGCGCTGAAATGGGCTTGGCTCGAAGAGAATACTTTTTTCAATTATTTTTCAATCGAAAAAGTATTGGCTTACGTTTTAAAAATTGAAATGCTCGAACGTTGGAAACCACTTTCGGTAGAAAAAGGAACACAAATTTTCCGAGAGTTATTGGTTGGAATGAAAGAGGGAGTGAAATTTGAAACTGTCTAAAATAGAATTTGAGGTTGCAAATTGAAACCTCAAATGCAAAACAACAAATAAAACATAGTCATAACTAATTTGCAATTAGCACTCCCGATAGCTATCGGGAAATATTGACACACTAAATATTATGTCAACAAAAGGAAAAGTTAAAGGAATAATTTCGAACTTGGTAACGGTGGAAGTTGATGGTCCCGTTTCGCAAAACGAAATTGCGTATATCGAATTAGGCGCTCAAAAACTGATGGCCGAAGTACTGAAAGTAGTCGGAAAAAACGTTTTTGTGCAGGTTTTTGAAAGTACTCGCGGACTGAAAGTAGGCAACGATGTAGAATTTATGGGGCATTTGCTCGAAGTTACACTCGGCCCGGGATTGCTTTCGCGCAATTACGATGGCTTGCAAAACGACCTCGACAAACTCACCGGAATATTTTTGCAACGTGGAGAATATAACTATCCGCTTGATACAGAGAAACTTTGGAACTTTAAGCCTATTGCCAAGGTTGGCGATAAAGTGGAAGCCGGAACATGGTTGGGTGAAGTGGACGAAAACTTTCAGCCGCACAAAATTATGGTTCCTTTCAAAATGGAAGGTTTTTATACTGTAAAATCAATTGTTGAAGCTGGCGAATTTAAAATTCTAGATACGATTGCTATAATTGTGGATGCAGATGGTAAAGAACATGCCATAACCATGGTGCAAAAATGGCCGGTTAAAAAAGCCATAACTGTACATACCGAAAAACCACGTCCGTTTAAACTGCTCGAAACTGGCGTTCGAACTATTGATACTGCTAACCCAATTGTTGAAGGCGGAACAGGATTTATTCCAGGCCCTTTTGGAACAGGAAAAACCGTTATGCAGCACGCCATTTCGAAACAAGCCGAAGCCGACATTGTAATTATTGCCGCTTGTGGCGAACGTGCCAACGAGGTAGTTGAAATTTTCGTTGAGTTCCCTGAATTGGAAGACCCACACACCGGACGAAAATTGATGGAACGTACTATTATTATTGCCAACACATCGAATATGCCGGTTGCGTCGCGTGAAGCTTCAGTTTATACAGCTATGACTATTTCGGAATATTACCGTGCAATGGGATTACGTGTGTTGATGATGGCGGATTCCACATCACGTTGGGCACAGGCGCTCCGCGAAATGAGTAACCGCATGGAAGAACTTCCGGGTCAGGATGCTTTCCCTATGGACTTGTCGGCAATTATTGCAACTTTCTATAGTCGTGCAGGTTATGTATATTTAAAAAACGGACAGACAGGTTCTATTACCTTTATCGGAACAGTTTCGCCGGCAGGTGGTAACCTCAAAGAGCCTGTAACCGAAGGAACAAAAAAAGCTGCTCGCTGCTTCTTTGCATTGGAGCAAGCGCGTGCCGACCGTAAACGTTATCCAGCTGTAAATCCGATTGATAGCTATTCAAAATACATCGAATATCCAGAATTTGAGGAATATATTTCGAAACGCATTTCGCCAAACTGGACAAGTATGGTGAATGACATGAAAACCATATTGCAACGTGGAAAAGAAGTACAGGAACAAATCAATATTTTGGGCGACGATGGCGTTCCTGTTGATTATCACATTACATTCTGGAAATCGGAAGTCATTGATTTTGTGATACTTCAACAAGATGCATTTGATAAAATTGATGCTGTTACGCCACTTGAGCGACAGGAATTTATGCTGAATTTAGTGATGGACATTTGCCATACAAATTTTGATTTCAATGGATTTGTTGATGTAATGGACTATTTCAAACGCATAATAAATGTTTGTAAACAAATGAATTATTCGAAATTCCATTCGGAAGATTTTGAAAAATTCGTGAATGAATTACATGTGGTATTGGCAGAAAGAAAAAAATAATTGAATGCAAAAAAGAATTCTTTATATCATTTCTGGTTGTAATGGTGCAGGAAAAACTACAGCTTCTTTTACAATTTTACCTGAAATTTTGAATTGTAAAGAATTTGTTAATGCTGATGAAATTGCTAAAGGGTTATCTCCATTCCAACCGGAAAAGGTCTCGATTGAAGCTGGAAGGCTTATGCTAAATAGGATAAAGGAACTTCTATTTCAAGGAAAAACCTTTGCATTTGAAACAACACTTTCTACAAAAAGTTATAAAAACACTGTTAAAGAAGCTCAGGAAAATGGCTATGAAGTAATTCTATTGTTTTTTTGGCTACAATCAATCGAATTAGCAGTAGAACGTGTTAAACAAAGGGTTATCGAAGGTGGACATAATATTGAGCCAAATGTTATTGTAAGAAGATATAATAATGGCATTAAAAATCTTTTTGATATTTATTTACCAATTGTAAATAAGGCTATGATATTTGATAATTCAGACAATATTTATCAGTTAATCGCAGAGAAACATAATAACAAAATTAATATCATTGATAATAAAAAGTATAATACACTTACACAAAATTCCAATGAAAAATAATAAAAAAAACATGACTGAAATAGAAAAAATTCTTCAGGGTATGGACAGGGTAAATGAAAATCTTATAACTTTTAAAAAAAGAATGAATAGCAATTTAGTCGTTTTGAGAGATGGAAAAATCTTACACATTAAACCATAAAAGCATTTCAAAAAAATAACATTTATATAATGGCAACGAAAGCATTTCAAAAAATTTATACCAAGATTATACAAATTACGAAAGCAACTTGTACACTACATGCAACAGGTGTTGGCAACGAAGAATTGGCTACAGTAAATGGTAAATTGGCTCAGGTAGTGAAAGTTATGGGCGAGGAAGTTACGCTTCAAGTTTTTGAGGGAACTGAAGGTATTCCGACCAATGCCGAAGTAATCTTTCTGGGCAAAGCTCCTTCGCTGAAAGTGAGTGAGCAATTAGCTGGACGATTTTTCAACTCCTTTGGAAACCCGATTGATGGAGGTCCCGAAGTGGAGGGCGAAGAACGCGAAATTGGCGGGCCTTCGGTAAACCCTGTTCGTCGTGAGCAACCTTCAGAACTTATTGCTACCGGAATAGCTGGCATCGACTTAAATAACACCTTAGTATCAGGTCAAAAAATTCCATTCTTTGCTGACCCCGACCAACCTTTTAATCAGGTTATGGCAAATGTGGCTTTACGTGCCAAAACCGACAAAATTATTTTGGGTGGTATGGGTTTGACCAACGATGATTACTTGTATTTCAAAAATGTATTTAATAATGCCGGCGTGCTCGACCGTATCGTGAGTTTTGTAAACACAACCGAAAATCCTCCCGTGGAACGCTTGTTAATTCCCGATATGGCATTGACCGCGGCTGAATATTTTGCAGTAGACAAAAACGAAAAAGTACTGGTTTTGCTAACCGATATGACTTCGTATGCTGATGCATTAGCCATCGTTTCGAACCGTATGGACCAAATTCCGTCGAAAGATTCGATGCCAGGTTCGCTTTATTCCGATTTGGCAAAAATTTACGAAAAAGCAGTGCAATTCCCTGCCGGTGGTTCTATAACCATTATTGCTGTAACTACACTTTCGGGAGGAGATATTACGCACGCAATTCCTGATAATACGGGTTATATTACTGAGGGTCAGCTATTCCTGCGCCGCGACTCGGATGTGGGTAAAGTTATTGTCGACCCATTCCGTTCACTTTCACGTTTAAAACAGTTGGTTATTGGTAAAAAAACACGCGAAGACCATCCACAAGTAATGAACGCAGCCGTACGCCTATTTGCTGATGCTGCCAATGCAAAAACAAAACTAGAAAATGGTTTCGATTTGACCGATTACGATGAACGTACTTTGGCTTTTGCAAAAGATTATTCCACTAAACTATTGGCAATCGATGTAAATATCGATACCACAGCCATGTTGGATGTAGCTTGGGAAATGCTTGGAGAGCACTTTAAACCGGCTGAGGTGAATATTAAACAGGAGTTGGTACAGAAATATTGGAAATAACTTATTTAATTTTGACGTTAAAGAGGTGGTCAAAATTTTTGACCACATAATGAAAATACTATGTTAGATGTTGTAAAAATTAGTAATATTGAAAGTAAAATTCAATTAATACGAGACCAAAAAGTAATAATTGATAGTGATGTGGCAAAATTATATGATGTTGAAACAAAACGTATAAATGAAGCTGTAAAAAACAATCCTGAAAAATTTCCTTATGGATATGTATTTGAGCTAAGCAAATCTGAGTTTGAAGATTTGCGGTCGAAAATTTCGACCGCAAATTTATCAAAAATCCGGACTTTGCCTAAAGCATTTACTGAAAAAGGACTTTATATGCTTGCAACTATTCTGAAAAGTCAGGTTGCAACTGAAACGACAATCAACATAATTGAAACTTTTACCAAAACCAGAGAATTATCGCGCACAGTTGGTGAGTTAGTTAACATATCAGAAGAAACAAAGCAAAAATCGCTTTTAAAACGTAGTGGAGAATTAATCTCTGAAGTATTGACTGAAGCATTAGATGCTTCAGAAACAGAAACAAGTATAGAAATAAATTTAGCGGTGCTAAAATTCAAACATACTATTAAACATAAAAACGGAAATAATGAGGTTCGCGAGCCTGAACCAATTTATATGACATTACAGAACAACGATTTAAACGGCTACCAAGAGGAAATTTAAGAAAAAAGAATGGCAATATCATTTCAATATAACAAAACATCGTTGCAAATGCTTGAGAAAAACCTCAAGATGCGTGTGCGTGCCTTGCCTACAATTAAAAATAAGGAAAGTGCGCTACGATTGGAGGTAAAGCGTGCTAAAGACGAGATACTCAAACTCGAAGAAGAGATGGAGCAACGCATTGCGGCTTATGACAAAATGCTGGCTTTGTGGGGCGAATTTGATACTACATTATTACATGTAGATGATGTAAAAATGGGCATTAAGAAAATTGCCGGAGTGAGAATTCCTGTTCTTGAAGAAGTTTTTTACACCACCAAACCATTCAGTTTATTTAATTCGCCCAAATGGTTTGCCGATGGATTGACACAACTAAAAGAATTGGCACAGGTAGGTATCGAACGAGAATTTTGCAGTCAGAAATTGCATTTATTGGAATATGCCCGCAAAAAAACCACTCAGAAAGTGAATTTATTTGAGAAAGTGCAAATTCCGGGTTACGAAGATGCCGTTCGTAAGATTAAACGATTTATGGAAGACGAAGAAAACCTATCGAAATCGTCGCAGAAGATTGTAAAATCGCGTCAACAACAACTAAAAGAGGCTGAGTTATGATACTGAAAATGAAACGCTATACCTTCTTGGTGTATCACAAACAATACACCGAATTTCTTGAGAAAATCAGGGAAACGGGTTTGTTGCATGTAATTGAAAAAGCCGAAGGAATAGCTGAGAATGATGCATTACGCGAAAAAATGCAATTGGCAGCTCGCATAAAGAATGTGTTAAAACAACTTGAAAAACGCACACCCAAAAAAGCGGAATTGCTACCTGCCCACGAAGCGAAAAACGGATTGGAATTGCTTCAAAATGTGGAACTTGCGTTATCCGAAAAAGAAGCATTAGAGCAAAAATTGCAAAACACGGAGAAAGAGTACGAACGCATGGAAGTGTGGGGCTCGTTTAGTCATACACGATTAGAGCAGCTTCGGAATGCTGGTTTTGTAATCAATTTTTACAGCTGTAATTTGCGAAAATTCGACCAAGAATGGGAAGTTTTGTACAATGCTTTCGAAATTGACACAACCACTACCACACGTTATTTCCTGACAATTACAAAACCAAATCAGGTAATTGAAATTGATGCTGACCCTATTAAACTTTCGGCTAAAACGGCGGAGGAATTAACTATTGAAATTTCAGAGATTCGTGCAAAAATTGCTGTTCAGGTTGTACTTTTGGAAAGAATGGCAGTAGAATATTATAACACAATAAAATCAGCTCAAAGTGAAATAAGCGAAAATATTGACTTTGCAAAAGTAATTTTAAACACAAAGATTGAAGCTGATAACCGTGTCATGTTGCTCGAAGGTTGGTGTCCTGAAGAGTCGGAGGAGGTTTTAAACGCTTATCTTGAATCAACAGGCGTGTATTACGAAACAGCCATACCAACCGAAGAAGATAAAGTTCCTATCAAACTGAAAAACAACAAGTTCACAAAACTTTATGAAATGATTGGCGAATTATACGATTTGCCTAATTACCACGAAATGGACTTAACTCCTTTCTTCGCACCGTTTTATATGTTATTTTTCGGGCTTTGTTTGGGCGATGTGGGTTACGGTTTAATCTTTGTGATAGCAGCCATAATTTTCCGACCAAAAGTTTCGGAAGCTTTGAAACCAATTTTCACATTGCTTATTTGGCTTGGTGGTTCCACTGTTGTAATGGGTGCAATTACGGGTAATGTTTTTGGCTACAGCTTGATAGATTCAGAAATAAGTTGGTTACAGGAAGCTAAAAAATACATGTTAAACGCCGATAAACTGTTTACAACTTCATTGATTATTGGAGCAGTACAAATTATGTTTGGTATGGTTTTGAAAGCGATTAATCAAGCCCGCCGATATGGATTTGCCGCATCAATAGCAACTTGGGGTTGGTTAATCATTATATTAGGATGCGGAGCTACTTATGGTCTCGAATCCACTCAAACTGTAAATGCTCAACTTGCAAAATATATGTATTATGGTTTTGGTGGCATTGGTGCATTAATGGTTTTTCTGCTCAACGATATAAAGAGAAATCCACTGATAAATATGGGTGCCGGACTTTGGGATGCTTACAATATGGTGCTTGGTTTAATGGGCGATTTGCTTTCGTACGTTCGACTTTTTGCTTTGGGAATTTCGGGTTCGGTTATGGGTTTTGTATTCAACGACTTGGCAATTAACCTAAGTGGGAATATTCCTATTTTAAGCCCTATCTTTATGATAATTATCATGTTAATTGGTCACGGGTTGAATATTTTCATGTCGAGTTTAAGCTCGTTTGTACACCCAATGCGTTTAACATTTGTGGAATTTTATAAAAATGCAGGTTTCGAAGGTGGTGGCAAAAAATACCGTCCTTTTGCAGCTTACAAAGAAGAAAAAACTTTATTTTAAACAACATTCAAAAAAATATATAAATCAACAATAACTTTTAAAAACAAAAAAAATTATGGAACCAATTATTTTAGCGTATATCGGTATTGGATTAATGGTAGGTATGGCCGGAGTTGGTAGCGCTTATGGTGTAACTATTACCGGAAATGCCACAATCGGCGCTCTGAAAAAGAATCCTGACGCATTTGGTAACTACATGGTATTAAGCGCTTTGCCAGGAACACAAGGACTTTATGGTTTTCTTGGATATTTCTTGCTTAAAACACACTTAACGCCCGAAATGACTTGGGCAGCAGCAGCAGCCGTATTTGGCGGTGGATTGGCACTGGCTTTAACCGGATTTTTCTCAGCAATTCGTCAGGGACAAGTTTGTGCCAATGGTATTGCCGGAATTGGTTCAGGTTACGATGTGTTTGGTAAAACCTTGATTTTGGCAGCATTCCCCGAATTGTATGCCATTGTTTCGCTGGCAGCTGTATTTATGATTGGAGGCTCAATCTAAAAAACCAATTACAAATTGTTAAGAAGCTCAAACCAATTGCGGTTTGAGCTTCTTATATTTTGATAGTTAGTCGAAAAAAGTTACTTTTGTGTAAACAATTTAATTCGCGCATTGGCAACGATGAAAAACAAAGCTTCACAATTTACCTCCTTTCTACATAAACTTCGATTTCAATACCGCGTTTCGGTGCTGAACGAAAATACCTTGGAGGAATCGTGGCACATTCGATTGTCGCGTTTAAGTGTGTTAGTCTTTTCTTCCTCGTTAGTGTTAGCCACATTTATCGTTCTCACATTACTTATTTTTGCTACACCAATTCGCTACTATTTGCCAGGCTATGGCGAAAGTGGAAACAGAGGTACTGTTATTGCCGAATCGATGATTGCCGATTCACTTTTGCACGATTCGAAATTGCAAACCGGATACTTAAATGTTATCAGATCTATTATTAAAGGGGATATAAAACCCGATTCGGTTGCTAAACTTGACTCTACAAAATTTAAAGAGTTGGCACAGGATTATTTGGAAAAATCGCGTACTGAAAAAGAATATGTTGAGGATTTTGAAAACAAGGAAAAGTACAACCTTGCCACTATTGCACCCACATACAACGAAGATGTATTTGTGTTTTTCCGCCCCACAAAAGGCGTTATTTCATCGTCGTTTGATAGAACCGAAAAGCAATATGGCATTTCGATGATTACTTCGGTCGGAGAAACGGTTCAGAGCGTATTGGCAGGAACAATCATTTATGCCGGATTTACATTCGATTACGGTTATGTTATTCAGGTTCAGCACGAAAACAATTATATTTCGATTTATAAAAATAATACCCGATTGCTAAAAAAAGTGGGCGATAACGTTAGAGCCGGCGAAGGAATAGCCATTACTGGGGACGAAGCATCAGCAAAAGCAGGGAATCAGTTCTACTTCGAGTTGTGGCAAATGGGTAAACCGGTGAATCCGGAGGATGTTATTATATTTTAATAACTGCCCCAAACCCCTAAAGGGGCTTAAAGAAAAAGACCATTCGGTTCTATCTAACATCCCCTTTAGGGGCTTGGGGCAGCATTTCAATTGAATCATTTTTTTTCAAATTTCTAATATCTAACTTCATAAATGTCTGATACAAAAAAACAAATAGCAATTCTTGGCTCCACAGGTTCCATTGGCACACAGGCGCTTGAAGTGATTTCGGATAACGATTCGCTTTTCGAAACGTATGCACTTACGGCTAACAATCAAGTGGATTTACTGATTGAACAAGCTCGAAAATTTAAGCCCGAAATGGTGGCAATTGCCAACGAAGCGCATTATCTGAAACTTAAAGACGCACTGGCCGATTTACCCATAAAAGTATTTGCCGGAGCCGATTCTATAGCTCAAATTGCCGAAATGCAGCCTGTTGATATTGTATTAACTGCTATGGTTGGCTATTCGGGATTGAAACCAACAATTAGCGCTGTAAAAGCCGGGAAAAAAATTGCATTGGCGAATAAAGAAACGCTTGTTGTGGCTGGGGAGTTGATTTGCGATTTAGTGGCGAAACATAATTCCGCTATACTTCCGGTCGATTCTGAACATTCTGCTATTTTTCAGTGTTTAGTGGGCGAAGGAAATAATCCGGTCGAGAAAATCATACTTACAGCTTCGGGTGGTCCGTTTCGCACAAAATCGATGAGCGAACTCGAACATGTAACAAGTGCTCAGGCGCTTAAACATCCGAATTGGGATATGGGGGCTAAAATCACGATTGATTCGGCCAGCATGATGAACAAAGGTTTTGAAGTTATTGAAGCAAAATGGCTGTTTGGGGTAACACCTGAGCAGATAGATGTGGTAGTACATCCACAGTCGATTATTCATTCTATGGTTCAGTTTGCCGACAGCTCGATAAAAGCGCAAATGGGTTTACCCGATATGAAATTGCCTATACAATACGCTTTTACTTATCCTGACCGGTTAAAAACAAATTTTCCACGACTCGATTTCAATATATGCTCGCAGTTCACGTTCGAACGACCTGATATGGAGCGATTTCGCAATTTAGCTTTTGCGTTTTATGCTATGGAGCGTGGTGGAAATATGCCTTGTATTTTAAATGCTGCCAACGAAGTAGTTGTAGCTGAATTTTTGAAAAATAAAATTGGCTTTTTACAAATGAGCGATATTATTGAATCGGTAATGGCGAAAGCACATTTTGTGGCTCAACCAACATACGAAGATTATGTAGCAACGGATGCAGCAATTCGTATTTTGACAAATGAAATAGTAAATTCTGCCCCAAACCCCTAAAGGGGCTTAAAGAGTAGTATGAAAAGTGCTATGCATTTAAATTGACTTTATTTAGAATTTAAGAGACGAAAGTAGCTTCACATCCCCTTTAGGGGCTTGGGGCAAGTAAAAACAATAATTTTATTTAATGGAAACATTCTTAATCAGAGCCATACAGCTCATTCTCAGTCTTTCGATATTAGTAGTTCTACACGAATTCGGGCATTTTTTCTTTGCTCGGTTGTTTAATGTTCGTGTGGATAAATTTTATATGTTTTTCAATCCGCAGTTTTCGCTTATCAGAGCTAAAAGAATAAACGGAAAATGGGAAGTGAGATTATTTGCAAAAAATGTTCCGGCCAACGAGCGACCTCGCAAAGATTCTGACGGTGATGTAATTATGGATGCAAAAGGCAAACCATTGTTGGAACCTATTCCATTAAACGAATTAGCTGATGGCGATTGGCGCAAATACCCCGAAACTACGGAATGGGGAATTGGTTGGTTACCATTGGGCGGCTATTGCAAAATTGCCGGTATGATTGACGAGTCGATGGACAAAGCACAAATGGCATTGCCTCCGCAGGATTGGGAATATCGTGCACGCCCTGTTTGGCAACGATTACCCATTATTATCGGTGGAGTATTTGTGAATTTTATACTAGCAATGGTTATCTATGCCGCAGTTTTATTTACGTGGGGCGAAGAATACTTACCATTTAGCGAAGCAAAATATGGACTTCATTTTTCAAAAACATTGAATGAATTAGGTCTTAAAAATGGCGATAATGTAATTTCAGTGAATGGTGTTCCAGTTGAGAAACGTGCCGATTTTATTGAAATGGTGCTTATCGAAGGCAAACAAAATGTGTTGGTAAACCGCAATGGAGCTGAAACTAGCGTAAAACTTCCAGCTGATTTATCGCAAAAGATTTTAGCTGCCGAAGAATTAGACCTTATTTCGGTACGTTATCCTTTTGTAATTGCCGAGGTTAGCGCAGGTAGTGCTGCCGAAGCTGCCAAACTAATGGCAGGCGATAGTATTGTTTCGGTAAATGGAAAACCGTTATTTATTTTTCAAGATGTAGCAACTGAACTTACTAATACAAAAAATAAACAAATCAATATTGGTTACTACCGAAATGGCAAAGCGGATAGCACCAAAGTTCTTGTGTCTGAAAACGGGAAATTGGGCGTTGCTGTAACGGCGGTCAATTCTTTTTTCACTACTAAAAAGACAGAATATGGCTTTTGGGCATCTATTCCAGCAGGTATAAATATGGGTTGGGAAACGCTAACAAGCTATACCAAACAATTGAAACTTATTTTCTCAAAAGAAGGAGCCAAACAATTGGGTGGTTTTGGTAGTATTGGTAAAATGTTCCCAAAAACATGGGACTGGCAAATTTTCTGGTCGATGACAGCTTTACTTTCTGTTATTCTGGCATTTATGAACTTCCTGCCAATTCCAGCTTTAGACGGAGGACACGTAATTTTCTTACTTTACGAAATGATTACCCGCCGCAAACCAAGCGAACAATTTATGGAATATGCCCAATCAGCAGGTTTCTTTATTTTAATGGGACTTTTGCTTTTTGCAAATGGAAACGATATTTTTAAAGCGATTTTCAAATAGGAATACTACATAAAATGAACTTTGAACTAATCTAATGAAATATATACCGTTGGTAAATAATGCTGCTGTTCGGTTTTTATAGGTTAGTTGGTTAGGGTCTTATACATTGTAATGTTACAAAAATCCCTGCTTCTAATGAGGTGGGG
>Ga0316611_1000501_pt1 | contig 13312 bp, 10 predicted proteins | sample MIS2016202_MG_FD_207675 | JGI IMG/M metagenome (GOLD analysis project Ga0316611, IMG submission 207675) | Microbial mat bacterial communities from Middle Island sinkhole, Lake Huron, Michigan, United States - MIS.2016.202 | ecosystem: Environmental > Aquatic > Freshwater > Lake > Sediment... | reverse complement strand
CCCCTCTTCATGCTTTGAGCGTTGGTCAAAATTATTCTGACGGGATGGACTCTTCATTGCCGCGCTTTCATCCCGTCACTCATTCTTGTAAACGAATAGAGTGCGGGGCTTTCGCTTGTGAGCTAAACAGCTAGAAATTTCTGAATTACTTCATTGCTAAGCTCAGAAGTCTTGCCAGAAGCAACAATACCGCCCTTTTGCATAGCGTAATACCAATCGGCTTGGCGCACAAAATGTAAATGCTGTTCTACTAATAGAATCGAAATCCCAGTAGTTTCCACAATCTGCTTAACCGCCGCTTCAATCTCTAAAATAATCGATGGTTGAATTCCTTCCGTTGGTTCATCAAGAATTAATAATCTCGGTTGTCCCATTAAGGCACGGGCGATCGCTAGTTGTTGTTGTTGACCGCCACTTAGATCGCCGCCCATGCGATTGAGCATAGATTTCAATACTGGAAAAAGCTCATAGACCATATCTAAGAGATTTTGGCGCACCGCAGGACTAACAGGACGAGATTCTAAACCTAGTAATAGATTTTCTCTCACGGTCATACGCGGCATCACTTCACGACCTTGAGGCACATAGCCCACACCCATTCTGGCACGGCGATCGGGAGTAAGTTCGGTGATATCTTTGCCAAAAAAGGAAACATCGCCCTGTCTGGGTTTCAGTAATCCCATAATTGTTTTTAATAGAGTGGTTTTACCGACTCCATTGCGACCAATGAGGCAGACCATTTTGCCAGAAGCCACACCCATATCGACATTGCGGAGAATATGACTTTCGCCATAATAAACATTGAGATTATTAATCTGTAAAATCGGATCGTAAGTCTCTTCCATTATTCTTCCTCCTGCTGACCTAAATAAACTTCAACAACTCTGGGATTGTTCTTTACTTCATCAAAGTCACCTTCGCAAAGCACCGATCCCTCATGCAAAACCGTTACCTTACGCGCAATCTGCCGCACAAACTCCATATCATGTTCGATCACAATAATCGAATGGGATTCGGCTAAGGACATTAACAGTTCACCTGTTTTCTCGGTTTCTTCGTCAGTTAAGCCTGCTACAGGTTCATCAACTAGCAACAGGTCGGGCGATTGCGCGACTAGCATTCCGATCTCTAGCCATTGTTTTTCACCATGAGAGAGATACTCGGATTGCATTTCTGACTTGTGCATGAGTCCGATTGTGTGCAAGAGATCATTTACTTTCTGCTTTTCTACCACTGAGGGCGGTTTAAAGAGAGTTGAAAAGACATTCTTGTTGGGATTGCTAGCTAGTTCCAAATTTTCTCTAGGCGTGAGATTTAGATAGATACGTGGAGTTTGAAACTTGCGTCCCACTCCCATTCTGGCAATTTGATGTTCGGCAAGCGATCGCGTATTTCTGCCTTTAAACCTCACTTTGCCTTCGGTGGGTTTCACTTTGCCTGTAATCACATCTAAAAATGTGGTTTTACCCGCGCCATTCGGACCAATAATCACTCTTAACTCACCCTGATCCATGTCAAAGTTCAAGTGATTAATCGCTTTAAACCCATCAAAGCTGACTGTCACATCTTCAATCTCTAAGATTTTGTCGTTCATTTTGTACCTCTGGATCTAACTCAAGACTGGGATATGTAACGGTTTGTCTGCGTCCAAAAATGTTTTGGAACAGCAATACGCCACTGGTGCGGAACCAACCAACTAAACCATCAGGCAGCACCATCACCACGATTAAGAACATTGCACCCTGAAAAAACAGCCAAACTTCGGGAAACTGTTCGCTCAATAAGCTTTTAGCAAAATTGACTAGAATCGTGCCAATTAATGCACCGACTAGAGTGGCGCGACCGCCTACAGCAACCCAAATCACCATTTCAATAGAAAGAGCAATATCCATTGATTTTGGAGAAATAATGCCTGTCTGTGGAGTAAACAGAGCGCCGCCGATACCCGCTAAAACTGCGGATATAGCAAATACTAAAACCTTAAAACCCGTAGGGTTATATCCTGAAAAACGCGCCCGATTTTCATCATCCCTTAAAGCAATTAATAACCTGCCAAATCTGCCACTGGTCAACCATCGGCAAAGGGCATAGGATAACCCCAAAAACACCACAGTGAGGATATAAAAAAATTGCTGAGTTTCAGGAGCGTTGATGTCATAACCAAAAATAGTCTTAAAATCGGTCAGTCCATTAGTGCCATTGATGTATTGTTGCTGTCCGTTAAAAAAGTTAAAAAAGATAATCGTAGTTGCTTGGGTGAGAATCGAGAAGTAAACACCACGAATGCGATTACGAAATACCAAATATCCTAAAATTGCACCAACGATCGCAGGAATTAGAATAATCGCTAAAACCGTAAACTGGAAAGAATAAAACGGCTCCCAGAGCGCAGGAAGTTTATTAATGCCATAGAGCGGCATGAAGGATGGTAACTTTTCGGTAGCATCGGCGGGAAATTGGAGCTTTAAGTGCATGGCGAGGGCATAGCCGCCCAACCCAAAAAAGACACCATGTCCTAGGCTTAAAAGCCCTGTATATCCCCAAATTAAGTCAATACCTAAAGCCACGATCGCTAAAGCTAGGAATCGACCTAACATGGTGATTCTAAAGGCTTGACCTGTAGCATTAAAAATCGCAGGAATCACAAAAATTAGAATCAAGGCGATCGCTAAACCGACAGCCACTTCAATACCAAGCGATCGCCAAATTTTTGTGACTGGTGGAGTTGAACTATCTTTAGAAATATCTTCAATCATGCTTATTTATCCATACTCAATTGAAAACTTAGAGCCTAAGATTTATGAGAGGATTACCCTGCGGGTGCGCCTCTCATAACTTGCTATAACTCCACAGAGCGTCCTTTTTGGGGAAACATCCCCGCAGGTTTGTACTGTAAGAAGGCAACAATCGCAAGGAAAAGTAATACCTTTGCCATGCTGGTAGTACCAAAGAAAGTGAAAAATCCTGCCACAGGGCTTTGTGCGCCAAATAAAGTTACGAAGGTTTGGGAGCCAAATAGATAACTGGTAATGCCGATCGCCATTGCCGCCGCAATACTGCCCACTAATTTGCCAACACCGCCTACAACCACTACCATAAAGGTATCAACGATGTAATTTTGACCAGTATTCGGTCCAACCGAACCGAGAAAACTTACCGCACATCCCGCCACTCCTGCGAGTCCCGAACCAAGGGAAAATGTAAGTGCATCAACGGTTTTCGTCGGAATCCCTAAACAAGAACTCATTTGGCGATTTTGCATAACGGCGCGGATGCGTAAACCCCAAGGGGATTTTTCTAGAAATAGATAGATACTAACTACACAAATAATCGTGAGAACAATAATAAACAAACGCACATAGGGAAGTTGAATCGAACCAATTTCCATACCGCCGCGCAACCATTTTGGAGCCGTTACATCCACGTTTTGCGCTCCAAACCAAGGCTGAGTCACGGTCATTTTATAGGTCTGTGCCATGAATACCGCGATCGCCCCTGAAATAGCCAGAGATAGCGGTAATAAAATGGCGATCGCCCAATTACGAATCGCTAACCAGTTTGGGCGCTTTTGGAGAACCCAAACAGCACCAAAATATAAAACGCTAAAAATTACGATTCCCGCTAAAATTACCCAATTCACACTACGGACAAACTGCTGGAAAACCAGGCTCACACCCCAAGTTGCCAAAAGCGTTTCCAATGGTCTGCCATAAAGGTGTCGAATCACTCCTTTTTCTAGGAAAAATCCAATCCCTGCGGTCACTAGAAAAGCGGCAATCAGGGCAAAGAAAACATAGAAATCTGTCCAAGGCTCTCCCAACTTTTTGAAAACATTCTGCACCACAAAAGTTGTATAGGCTCCAAACATCATCAGTTCACCATGAGCCATATTAATTACGCCCATCAAACCAAAGACGATCGCCAGTCCTAGTGCAGCCAGCAATAAAACTGAACCTGTACTAATACCATTAAATACTCCCTGAAGAAGTTGGAGAAGATTCTCTGTCATATTTCTATCAACATTATTTATCGGTACTTGGCAAAGAAAACTAAAAAAAATCACTAAAAAAATCAATAGTAGTGAAGGTTAAGATCCCCGACTTTTTTTGTGGATTTGGGAATTGTCGTTGCTTGCCTAGAAAAAATCGGGGATCTGGGTATTAACAAAATGTAGAGGCAATTCATGAATTGCCTCTACATTTTGTCCCTGTTCCTAAATCCAAGAAAGCATTATGCTTTTTTGAACTTGCCGCCTTTAGCTTTATCAGAGTAATCGCAAGCGAAACCTTTAGTCTCAGCAACGAACTGGTTCCAAGGCAATGGTGCAACCGCTTCTTTAGTTTCGTAAACGATTTTGAACTGACCATCGGCAGTAACTTCACCAATACGCACATACTTAGACAAGTGATGGCTATTTTCCATCGTTACCTTACCTTCAGGAGCGTCAAAAGTTTGACCAAGAGCTGCCATTCTCACCGCTTCAAGATCTTCAGCTTTACCTGCTTTCTCAACAGCCTTCTTCCAAATATTGACGGCAATATAACCAGCTTCCATGGGATCATTGGTAACACGATCTGCGCCATACTTGGCTTTGAATGCTTCCACAAACTTCTTGTTCGCAGGATTATCCACGGTCATGAAGTAGTTCCAAGCAGCATAATGTCCCTTGAGGAATTCAGGACCGATCGCTTTAACTTCTTCTTCAGCGATACTAACTGACATCGAAGGATATTTGTCAGCCGTTAGACCAGCCCCTTGCATCTGTTTGAAGAAAGCAACGTTGCTATCACCATTGAGGGAGTTGTAAATTACGCCGCCATTGGGAAGTGCTTGCTTGATTTTGGCAATGATTGGGGTTACTTCAGAGTTGCCCAATGGTAGATAATCTTCACCAACTACCTTGCCGCCCGAAGCTTCCAATTGTGCCTTGATGATCGTGTTGGCAGTGCGAGGGAATACATAGTCAGAGCCGACTAGGAAGAATTCTTTGCCCTTGTTCTTGAGCAACCATTCTACCGATGGCTCAATTTGTTGGTTAGGAGCCGCACCTGTGTAGAAGATGTTCTTCGAGCATTCTTGTCCTTCATATTGAACAGGATAGAAGAGTAAATGATCTTTGGATTCAAATACTGGCAATACGGCTTTGCGACTAGCGGAAGTCCAGCAACCAAAGACAACCACGACCTTATCTTGGTCAATCAATTTCTTCGCTTTTTCTGCAAAGGTGGGCCAATCAGAAGCACCATCTTCAACGATCGCCTCAATTTGTTTACCGAGTACACCACCAGCCTTATTAATTTCTTCGATCGCCAGTTGAGTAGCATCGACTAGGCTCTTTTCGCTGATTGCCATCGTGCCACTGAGTGAGTGCAAGATGCCGACCTTAATTGTACCGCCCTTAGCTGCTGCTGTGGTTGCTGCTGTGGTTGCTGCTGTGGTGGTAGTTGCTGTAGGTGTAGATGGGGTACAGGCTTTAATTAAACTACCAACACCAAGAGCCGCCGAACCATAAACGATAAACTTACGACGATTCATTCTTTTGCTCATTAAACCCTAACGCCTCCAAACTATGTGAATTCTATTTAAGAACCTTGATATGAAAAAATTAGGATGAGGGTTAAACCTCACTCCTCACACACTAAATCAATCAAAGATGATAGCCACACAATCCTCATATAGTTAACCTCAATCGGTTGTATCGCAGAATACTTTTTTTTGCCATTACTTTTTCCATAATTTATCTCTGACAGTGATTGAAGATAGTGGAAGTCTAGGGCTGGCAAGGGGGCGCAGCCCCTACAGAATATCAATTATTCAGATAGGGTCGGGAAGATCCTCCTCCCTACCGTGGTTGCCCTGAAGAGGCTATGCAGCCTCTTCAGGGGAATCCTCACAGCAATTGCTGTAGGGAAATAATTAAGGGACTGATGTTACGCAGATTGAAAACCGCCCTCACCCCCCAGCCCCCTCTCCCAGAGCTACCGTGTACACACAAGTCTCTCTATCTACGTTTCAGGGTTTAGATCCCCCCAGCCCCCTTAAAAAGGGGGGAGAATAAATTAAATTTTCTTCTTCCCCCTTTTTAAGGGGGATTGAGGTGGATCATTAGTAACTCGCGCTATAGCTGACAACTTGTGTGTACACCGTAGTCTCCCAGAGAGGAGAGGGGGAGCAAAACCCAGAAAATTCTTATTCCCCTCGCCCTTTGGGAGAGGGGCTAGGGGTGAGGGTCTTGGGAGCTTCTGCGTAAGGTGAGTTAAGGGAATAATTGTAGATTCGTATTTTCTAGCAGATCTTCCACTGCTTGTTGGCTGAGAGGTTTTGAGAATAGATATCCTTGACCAAATTGATATCCAAGTTCTTGTAATCGTTGTAATTGTGGCAATGTTTCAATGCCTTCAGCGATCGCACTAAGTTCTAATTGTTTACTGAGGGTGGCGATCGTTTCCACAATTTGATAGTTTTTTTTACCTTCTTCCATTTGGTTGACAAAGGAGCGATCGACCTTCAGGTTATCCATTGGTAAGCGGTGAAGATAGTTTAATGATGAATACCCCGTGCCAAAATCATCAAGGCTAATTTGAATCCCTCGTTTTTTCAACTGGCTGAATAGCCTAATCGTAGACTCAACATCTTCAATTAACATACTTTCGGTAATTTCTAAATTCAGGCAACATGCATCTAATTGGGTTTGAGCAAGCACCAAATCGATTTCTGCGAGTAAGTCCGATCGCCGTAAATCTTGCACCGAAAGATTTACACTTATTTTTAGATTAGGAAGGTCAGGGAAAGCAATTTGCCAAGCCGCTAATTGCTGACAGGCTGTCCGCAGCCCCCAAGAGCTTAGGGACGTAATTAGTCCAATCTCTTCGGCGACGGCGATAAAATCTGCTGGATATTTCAACCCCTGACTGGGATGTTGCCAACGCATTAAGGCTTCAAACCCAACGAGGCATCTACTCTCCAGAGAGACAATCGGTTGATAGTGCAGCACAAATTCTTGGCAATCAATTGCTTGACGTAAATCGTTTTCTAAATACATCCGTTTCACTGCCTGCCTGTGCATTTCCGCGTCAAAAATTTCGTACCTTGCTTTGCCCTTATTTTTGGCACGATACATGGCAGTATCGGCATCTCGCAATAGGTCAGAGGCTTGATCATAGTCTTTTGTACCTAAAACAATGCCAATACTAGAGGTCGTGTATACTTCCCTTCCTTCAATGATTAGAGGTGCTTGTAACGCTGTAAAAATTCTTTGGGTAGCGTGAATGGCTTCCTGAATATCTTTAATTTCATCGAGTAGAATCACAAACTCATCACCACCTAAACGAGCGACCAGATCGATTTCTCGAAGCGTGTTTTGCAATTTTTGGGCAATGGCAATCAGTAATTTATCGCCTGCTAAATGTCCTAAGCTATCGTTGATCACTTTGAAGCGATCTAAATCGAGAAATAACACCGCAAAGTGATAATTATCGAGACGATTGGCGCGGTGAATCGATAATTCCAAACGTTCTATCAAAAGATTTCGATTGGGCAGTCCTGTGAGCGCGTCATGGAGAGCCTCGTGTTCTAACTGATTTTGAGCTTGGATGCGTTCAGTCACGTCGCGGGAGGTAGTTTGAAGTTGAATAACTTGACCTGTCGCATCCATAATCGGATTGGTCAGGGTTTCAAACCAAATATAGTTTCCCGACTTCTGACGCATTCGATAGGTAACTGGCATTGATTTTCCTGCAATCACTGTTGCATGAGCTTCTTGTTGGATGCGATCGCGATCGTCAGGGTGAAAGTAAGTATATGGATCTTGTCCTAACATCTCATCGTAACGGTAGCCCAAAAGTGCTTCACAGGATGGACTTACATAGAGATATCGACCGTCAGGGTGATGTAAACAAACCAGATCGTTAATATTCTCAGCTAATATTCGATAACGTTCTACGCTTTCTCGCAAAGATAATTCGGCTTTTTGGCGATCGCTCAGGTCAATATCAACGCAATAGAGTTCCTGCTCTCCTTCAGAATTAGTCAGCATCACATGACTGGAATAGACTGTAACTTTAGAGCCATCTTGACGCATCAAGTTCAGTTCGGCGGCGGGAATAGATTGCCCATTTATGAGCCAATTTTGAACCGCACCAATTACACCTTCTCGCATCTCTTGAGGAATAATTAGATCTTCCAACTGCTGACCGATTGCCTCAGCCTTGCTATAGCCATAAAGCTGCTGGCTAGCATCGTTCCAGTAAATTACTTGCCGATGTTTGTTATAACCCTGAACTGATATTTTTGGGGTTGACTCAAATAAGTTCCGAAATCGCTGTTCACTTTGCTGTAATGCAGATTCAGCTTGTTTGCGATCGCTAATATCGATATGAGTACCGACAATTTTGATTGGAGTACCTGCGTCATCACAAATTAGCTGAGCATTACTCTGAATCCATCGATAACTACCGTCACGATGGCGTAAGCGAAAATCTTGGCTATACGCAGCTTCATTATTCTTAAATGCTCGATAAGCAGTAATCGCCCTTTCGCGATCGTCTGGATGAAGCCGATCTTTCCAATCATCGGGAGATGCTTCTATTGCCTCAGGTGTGTAACCAAGTTGGGCTTTATAGGTTGGAGAGACAATGGATGTTTCGGTACGAAAATCGAAGATATAGAAGCCAATTTGAGATGCTTCTACAACTAGATCGAGTTGGGTTTGTTGTTCCCTGATTTTCTCCTCTACTAATTTGCGATCGCTAATATCCAAAATCAAGGTATCCCAAATAGTGTCGCCATTAGCTTGCCTTTCAGGAATCCCTGATGCTTCTAGACACTTTTGCCGCCCTGATGGAGTGGTGATCCGCCATGACCAAGACCAAGGTTGCAAGGTTTGGGCTGATTGGATCACTGATTCATACATCGGGATCTGATCTTCAGGATCAATCATCTGCCATAGGATTTGGGCATCCCTCTCAACGGCTTCAGCCTCAACTTCCCAAAGCCTATAGCAACCTGGACTCATGTATAAAACTGCATCGGAGCCGTCGGGGCGGAGTAGATAGCGAAAAATTGCCCCAGGTATATTTGCCGTCATTTTTTGGAAACGATCCTCACTTTGCCGCAAGGCTGCCTCTGCTTGCTGACGTTTGGTTTCGCTACGTTTGCGATCGCCAATATCTGTGAGAATTCCATTCCAAACAATTGCCCCATCCTCTTCCTGATGGGGAATAGACTGCCCTAAAATCCACTTTACTTTTCCATTAGCAGTTTGAATGCGAAATTCTAGATGCCAAGGTTCCAAGGTTTGAGCGGAAATGGCAATGGATTGTTGTAATGATTCCCAATCTTCAGGCAAGATTAAGTCCCAAATGACTTGAATATCGTCAATGACTCGTTCTGGCGATATATCCCCCAATTTGTGAATGCCCTGACTCACAAAGGGCATAGTGAAGCAACCTTCAGGGCCGAGTCGAAATTGGTAAACAGCCCCTGGGATTGAGTTGGTGAGATTGCTTAATTTGAGTTCACTTTCTTGCAATGCTACATCAACTAGACGACGCTCGTTTTCGAGTAGTTGGCGATCGCTAATGTCCTGAAAAGTGGCGATCGCATAAATAACCTGTCCCTGCTGGTCAAAAATAGGTGTAGCGGTTACTTCCAAAGGAACTACGCGATCGGGACGATGAATCTCTAAATCACTAACTTGAACGGTTTCTCCTCTAAAAGCGCGATTACTGGGTAAATCTTCAATCGGATAGAGGGCTTCAGTGCCAGCGTGATATATTTGAAAAAATTCTGAAAGGCAATCAATTTCAGATTCTGGGTAGAGATTCTTACCGAGTAGCGATCGCCCAACGCTATTAATATAGACTAACTGCCCCGTTGAGTCATGGACGGCAATGCCAATCAGGGTAGCATCTAAAAATTGAGCTAGATGGTTTTCGATTTCCGACAAATCTACATTTGCTAACAGTAAATTAACAAGACGCTTAACATCAGTGGGGGTGTTTTCCCAATCTTCTGGAGAAACATGCTCAGACCATAAAAGATGCTGTTTTTCCATAACCACGACACTGACAAAATCTGGTAATTGGTTCTTTGTTAATTGTATAACGAGAGCCATCCTAAATAGTTTACGAGATTGCAACGAAGTGGCAATCTCGTAAACTATTTACAGTAATTTTTGATCTACATTTTCTTGACAATAAATTCCGTGATTTGAGTTAATCCTACTTGAGTTTTTAGATTACTAAATATAAAAGGTTTGTCACCACGCATTTTCAGCGTATCCCTTTCCATCACAGCTAAATCCGCACCGACGTAGGGGGCAAGATCAATTTTATTAATCACTAACAAATCGGATTTAGTAATTCCAGGGCCTCCCTTGCGCGGAATTTTATCGCCTGCGGCCACATCAATCACATAGATTGTTAAATCTACCAGTTCAGGACTAAAGGTCGAAGCAAGATTATCACCACCACTTTCCACGAAGATTAAATCTAAATCAGTGAAACTAATTTCTAATTGCTCGATCGCCGCCAAATTCATCGAGGCATCTTCGCGGATTGCCGTATGGGGACAGCCGCCAGTTTCTACACCGACAATGCGATCGCGTGTTAATGCTTCACTACGAACTAAAAACTGAGCATCCTCTTGAGTATAAATATCATTGGTGACGACGGCAATCTGGAAATGCGATCGCATCGATTTACAGAGCGAATCAACGAGGGCAGTTTTCCCAGAACCAACGGGCCCTGCAACTCCAACACGAAATGGTGACATAGAGATTTCTCTTTAATCTATACTATTTAAGGGCAATGCTGAGCGCTATTTACCATAGTATAGATTAGGAATTATGCACATTCTCACACAACGCTTATCTTCACAGGCAAAACAACTATTCAATGCCGAATCTTTACTTACACTATCTCTAGTTGCAGAAGATAGAACCCGTAGTCGTCATCGCTTTACGACGATAGAAGGAGAAGTGGTCAATCTCCAACTTCCTAGAGGAACAGTGCTTAAGGAAGGAGATTTTCTTGCCGATGAGCATGGTCAAGCGATCGCTAAAGTGGTCGCCAAACCAGAACCTGTTTTAACTGTTACGGCTCATCAGGCAATTGATTTTCTGCGGGCTGCCTATCATTTAGGTAATCGCCATATTGCTTTAGAAATCACCGAAAGTTATTTGCGCTTATCTCCCGATTCGGTTTTAGAAGACATGGTTCACAAAATGGGATTGCATATAATTCACGAAGTTCAAGCCTTTCAACCCGAAGCGGGCGCTTATCATCACCATGATCATTAATCCTGATTCCTTACAAATATTACGACTCTTGCAAATCACTAGTCCCGCTTTACCTGTGGGAGCCTATAGCTATTCGGAAGGAATCGAATATTTATGTAGTTTGGGAACTATTCAAACTGAGAATGATCTTTTTGATTGGTTAAAGAGAGAGATGCAGTTTGGATTTATCACCAACGAAGCGGCGATCGCGATCCGCGCCCATCAAGCCATGCTCAAGCATGATCTAGTCGCCCTTAGCTATTGGAATAGTTGGCTTTCCGCCACAAGGGAAACTGAAGAGATTCGTCTCGCCAGTTGGCAAATGGGGCAATCATTGCTCAAACTCTGGAGACAACTGGATGATCAGCAATTATCGTATTCTCTCTTAATAGATGAGGTATTGCCGACAGCGAAGGATAATGCAATGGGTCAGGGTTGCAACTATGCGATCGCTTTTGGCATCGTAGCCGCAAGCCTAGAAATTGACGTAATCAATACGGCGATCGGCTATATCTATAGCTGGGTATCAAATTTGGTAAGTGCCGCCGTCAGGTCAGTGCCTTTTGGTCAAACGTCAGGACAGCAGATTATATTTCGGTTGAGTACTGATATTTTACAGAGTTCTCAATTTGCCCTCCAGCGATCGGATGATCAATTAGAATGGTGTGGCTGGGGAACTAGTTTAGCTAGTGCTAATCATGAGACGCAGTACTCTAGACTATTTCGGAGTTAATTTGGCAATTTTTGGAAGCTGTTCTAAAATCGTTACATCCAACAGTTAGAGAAATAAAGTATGGAAGCTGAAAATCATAAACTAGTTACCAACGAAGAACTTTTTTTGTCTAACGTTAAACGTCTAGAGCAGGAAATCAAGAAATTAGAGTCTGAAAACGCACAGTTACAAAATCAGTTAGCTACCAAAGCTATCTATGAAGATCAGCTATTACAAACTAATCATTGTTTGCAAAATGAGATTATTAATCGCCAACAAACAGAAACTGCGCTGCGATTACTTCTAGAAGAACTTATCAGTGAGAAAAATGATCTAGAACTGATTCTAGATACCACAATATCCCATAGTGATACCATTGAAGCGATTCTCTATGACAAGACCCTATCGTTAGCGCGTGAAGCATCCATTGATGGGTTGACTCAAATTCCTAATCGGCGAGCCTTTGACTTTAGATTAGCTAATGAGTGGCAACGCCTAGCTAGAGAAAAAGCTCCGATGTCTTTACTGCTCTGTGATGTTGATTTTTTTAAGCGCTATAACGATCGCTATGGACATTCTGGGGGCGATACCTGTTTAAAAGCTGTTGCCAAGGAAATTGAGTCTTGTATTCGCCGACCTGCGGATTTAGCAGCGCGTTATGGCGGTGAAGAGTTTGGAGTGATCTTACCTAATACCCAAAAAGAAGGAGCAATCCATATCGCGGAGCAAATTTGTCAAGCAGTGGCTAGTCTTCGGATTCCACACGAATCTTCCTATGTAAACGATCACGTTACTATCAGTGTTGGTGTTGCTACAACGCTGCCAGAATATCCAATATCTCCTAAAACCTTGATTGAAACTGCGGATAAGGGATTATATTTGGCAAAAAATCAAGGACGCGATCGCGCTGTATTTACATGTGGCACTGGTCAGTGAATTAGTGGTATGAGAAAATAGAGGCAGAGCAAAGGAGAAAGTTATGGAATGCTCACAGTGCCAGAGTGAAAAGAGCATCAAAAACGGCAAACACCATCACCAAAATGGCAAAGCCATCCAAAACTACTTATGCAAAGGATGCGGTAAGAGATTTAGCGAAAGGACAGGAAGCGTAATGTCAAGGCTGAGAACCCCAGTAAGTATAGTATCGTTTGCTCTGAAGATGAGGAGTGAGAGGATGGGAATCAGAGCAAGTGGGAGAGAGTGCTGGAAAAATCTCATACAAGTATCATGAGATGGGAGCAAAAATTGACAGCCCAGTCAGAGCAATAGTCGCTATTGGATTGAGGCAAAGGCAGGACTCAAAGATCCTGAACTATTTGCTA
>Ga0316611_1000500_pt1 | contig 13323 bp, 12 predicted proteins | sample MIS2016202_MG_FD_207675 | JGI IMG/M metagenome (GOLD analysis project Ga0316611, IMG submission 207675) | Microbial mat bacterial communities from Middle Island sinkhole, Lake Huron, Michigan, United States - MIS.2016.202 | ecosystem: Environmental > Aquatic > Freshwater > Lake > Sediment... | reverse complement strand
GGCGAAGCTAATTTGACTCTTGAATGGTAGAATAAACTTCGCAAAGCCTTGAAAGGGAACTAAAATGCCTTATACTCCAATTTTAGCAACGCTCGGCTACATTTTATCGCCAGATAAAACCTCAGTCTTGATGCTTCATCGCAATAGTCGCCCCGATGATCAACATTTTGGTAAATATAATGGGCTTGGCGGTAAGATTGAGCCGCAAGAAGATATTGTAAGTGGGATGCGGCGCGAGATTTGGGAAGAATCTGCGCTTGAAGTTCGCTCAATGACTTTACGGGGCACGATCAATTGGCTGGGCTTTGGCAAAAATGGAGAAAGTTGGTTTGTCTTTATCTTTCGCATTGATGCTTGGCAAGGAATACCACTCACATCTAACGAAGAAGGTACTTTAGAATGGATACCGCTGCCTAAACTAATGGCTTTGAATCTATGGCCAGGCGATAAATTTTTCTTACCGCTTGTTTTCAATACTGATTCTCGTCAATTTCACGGTGTAATGCCTTATGAAAATGGGGAAATGGTAAGTTGGAACTATCAACTTATCTAAGGAATGAGGGAAAAATGAATGCAAAAGTGCAAATTCACGACTGGTATAAGCAATACCAACAACTCAAAGCCCAAAGCGCTGACGCGATTCTCTTTTATCGCCTCGGCGATTTTTACGAAACTTTCGATGATGATGCGAAATTGGTCGCTGAAGTTTTGGAAGTCACCCTGACGCGCAAAGATTATGCGGTGGCAAAAGTTAAAGGTAGTGAGAAACTTTATTGCCCAATGGCCGGAATTCCCTATCATGCAGTGGAAAGCTATGTTGCCCGCTTAGTCAATTTAGGTTATCGGGTTGCGATTGCCGAGCAAATCAGTGAGACCGCCTCTACTAAAACCGATACGCGGCCTCGCTCGGTCTTTGACGTAGGGGATAAAACTATTGGGCAGCAACGAGGGGTTGCTCATCGAGAGATTGTACGGGTGATTACGCCAGGCACAGTTACCGATCCCGTCATGTTGACTGCGGTGAAAAACAACTATCTCGCGGCGGTCATTGCTGAAAAAGAGCAAATCGGGTTGGCTTTTGTAGATTTAAGCACAGGCGAATTTGCGGCAACGGAGTTTACGGGGGAGCGGGCGGCCACGCAACTTGAGGGCGAATTAGCCCGTTTGCAAGTTTCTGAAGTCCTTGTTCCCGATTCTGAAGCCTTGCGCTTGCCGCATATCGCGCCGACCACGGCCCATTTAGCGCAAGACCTCGCGCCGATGACCAAAGAGGAACGTAGCACACTTTTGCCGCACGAAAGGGTTGCGCGGCGGTTGGAACAGGAAAGCAGTGCCCGTTGGATTCAGGGCAACGTTACCGCTTTGCCAAGCTGGCGCTGGGAGCTTGCCACGGCCCGCGATGCTTTGCTTCAGCAGTTAGGCGTGCAAAACTTGACGGGTTTCGGTTTAGATGATAAGCCATTTGCTACGCAAGCCGCAGGAGCTATCTTACAATACGTTTTGGAAACCCAGAAAAGTCAAGTGGCGCAGATTACAACGTTGCATGTCTATACGACAAGCGAGTTTATGTTTCTTGATCCACAGACTCGGCGCAATTTAGAACTCCTTGAAAGTAGTAGTGGGAAAGCCAAAAGCTCATTGATCGGGGTTTTAGATCAGACGAAAACCCCAATGGGCGCAAGACTCTTGCGAAAATGGTTATCGCAACCCTTACTTAACCTTGAAATTTTGCAGACGCGCCAAGAAGCAGTTGCTTTATGTGCCAATGATGGGCTGCTCCGAGCCGAATTGCGGCAAGCTTTAGCGGGTGTGGGCGATATGGAGCGGTCTGTGAATCGGGTTTTGCAGGGTGCGAATACGGCTACGCCGCGTGATTTAGTCCAATTGCGCCAAGCGCTTCGCATTTTGCCCGAAGTTGCTAAGACGGTTGAGAAGGTGCTTTTTACTACTTTTACGCCTGAAGCAACGCTTCCACCCGCTCAGAAAACTGTGCAAAAAGCTAAGGTTGAGGATGATAATGATTTATTCGCTGATGATGAGGTTGAATCGGCGAATAATCAAGAAAATGATCAAGAAATTGATCTCTTTGATCACTGTGCTTTAGCTTTAGATTTTCTCGAAAAAGCCTTAGATGATGAGCCACCTGCTTTATTGGGGGCTTCAAACTATTTGCGGGCTGAGGATGGGAGTGGAAAAGCACGCTTAGTCATTCGGCCTGGCTTTGATGAGAAAATGGATGAAGTAGTTTCAGCCAGCCGCGACGCGCAGGATTGGATTAACAATCTGGAGGCCCAAGAGCGCGAAAAGACAGGGATAAAGGCGCTGAAAGTTGATTATAACAAGGTTTTTGGCTATTATATCGAGGTTTCTCGCAATGCTAGTGGCCAAGTTCCGCGCCACTATGAGCGTAAACAGACTTTGGTTAGCGCAGAACGCTATATTACGGCAGAATTGAAGGAATATGAAATTATCGTCCTCAATGCTCAACAGCGTTTAGTTGAATTAGAACGCGATGCTTTTGGCCGAATCTGTCGAGAAATAGCGAAATATGGCCCTCAATTGCGAACCATGGCCCAGAATTTAGCGCAAATTGATGTTTTCCAAGCCTTAGCGGAGGTTGCGGTCCGCGGGCGTTATGTGCGCCCGAAACTCAATGAAAGTACCAATTTGTACATTTCTGGCGGGCGACATCCTGTTGTTGAGCAAGCATTGGGCGATATTTTTGTCCCAAATGATATTCAAACCAATACAGAAGACCAACAATTGCTCATTATCACGGGGGCAAACGCCGCAGGAAAGAGTACGGTCTTACGGCAAGTGGCTTTAATCGTTTTACTTGCTCAAATTGGTAGTTTTGTTCCCGCCAATGAAGCTGAAATTGGTTTGGTTGATCGGATTTTCACACGCATCGGGGCGCAAGACGATATTGCAACGGGGCGAAGCACGTTTATGGTCGAAATGACCGAAACAGCAGCTTTATTAGTTCAAAGTAGTCGGCGGAGTCTTATCATTTTAGACGAAGTAGGGCGCGGTACAAGCACTTATGATGGTATGGCGATTGCACGAGCCGTCGTTGAATATATCCATAACGAGCCACGTCTCCAGTGCAAAACGCTTTTTGCCACGCATTATCACGAACTAACCGCTTTAGAAGAGATTTTACCGCGCATTCGCAATTATCACATGGCGGCTGTTGAGCAAGAGGGTAAAGTGTTGTTTCTCTATGAGCTACGACGCGGGGGAGCGGACAAAAGTTATGGCATCCATGTCGCTGAACTGGCGGGAATTCCTCGCGCTGTCATTCGGCGGGCTACGGAATTGCTCGCTGAATTGGAAGGCAAAGACCGTGAGAAATTAGCGAAGAAAGAGATTTCGCAAGCTGATTCTGTGGAATCAAGTGAGGAAAATACGCCTCAACCGCAAATCTCTTTTGCTGACACAATTTCAAATCCCGTTCTGGAATATCTCAGACGCTTGAATATCCATGAACTTACGCCGATTGAGGCGATGACTAAGCTTTACGAATTGCAAAAGCTGGCGCGGGATGTGGTGTGATCTGCGGATTAGCGCAAGCAGGCAGTTTTTGATGCAATTGTGCCCAACCCCTTATGAGTTTGTCCTCTAATACGACGCTTAATCGGTGCTAAAGCTAACAAAGAACGGTGTTCGCAGCTTGAATTGTTGCGAACACCGTTTTGATTTTGCTGATTAGTAGGCGTGTGATTAGATTAGGTTTTTGAATATACTTGCAATAACCGATCAGTGTCATCGTCAAGGTTGCTATACCAAGTCAATCCTCGCAGATAATCACAATTTGAACAAGCATCTATTTGGCTTCGTTTCCCACTGAGATGTAATAGTCTAAAGGTTCTTAGTTTCTCTCCAGCCCAAATTTCTGTCAAACTTTGAGTTCTGAGATCACCAACAACTGTTCCATGGCTCCAATCCACACAGCAAATTGAGGTTGTTCCGTCAAAATTAACAGCAAGCTTTGAAAATGCTTCTGGACAAACCAAGCGTTCTTTAATTTCAGTGATCCCACCCATGCCAGTAGTGACGGTACGCCCTAATTTAAAGTCCGTAACATCTGATCTTGACCACCCCATGATCTGATCTATGTTCAAAGAGTCAGAAATAGGCGAGAAGTCTGCAATGAATTGCTCCTTTTCTTCGTCGGATAAACCTGAATCTAGTATTTTTACATGAATTTTCAAGTTACTAATTCTACGTTCTTTCTCTTTGAAAAGAAACTCAACATTACTCTTTATCTTGGCATAATTACCAAAAGTTTGAGTTATTTCTCTGTAACCAATGTCTGTCGTATGCTCAACTGAAATCCGCATGGCATCCAAACCACCTTCAATAAGTTCTATTACTCTTTTCGTCTCTAAAATTGCACCGTTAGTTGTGATTTCAATGCTTTCGCTAACTCCTTGTTTTTTTGCATAGGCTATCATTTTTCCTAGATCTTTATTCAATAAAGGCTCACCATCCTTATACAAGTGCAACCGTTTTACCTTTGAATCATTTGCTTCGCACATGAAACGAAGGTCATCTATTATCTTGACAAAAAAATCATATTTCATGGAGCCTATCGGTCTTCCGACTTGTTTTAACAGATCATAATTTCCGGTAGGGCAAAACCTGCAACGAAAATTACACTGATTTGTAGGCTCTATCATGATAGAAAAGGGCACAGTTATAGGTAATAGATCTTTCAATGCGTATGGTTTTGACTTCATCTAGGTTCTTCCTTATCAATTGAGATCATTCGAGTAGGGCAATGAATTTTAACAAGTGATTCTAATAATCACTGTATCACCCACTTTTTTCACAAACTGGTCAGTAATTTGTAACAGATGAAATATGATTTGTCAATCCTTCACGTCACGCCTGACTTGATTGAGACTTGGATTGATTACAAGCGGCAGCACGAGGTTATCCCGATGCAATTTATGAGTTTGTCCTCTACTCTGATGCTTTATCATCGCTAAAGCTAACTAAGAACGGTGTTTGTAGCAATTCAAGCTGTGAACACCGTTTTGATTTTGGCTGTTAGATAATAGCCGTTATTTCAAAGACATTTGCAATGCACAAAAGCGTAGCTCCAGGCTTTGCGGCCCGGTGCTACGCTTCGTTTCGATCCAATTCCAATGATGAGAAAGCGAAAATCAGCCTTCAGAACTACGATCTAAGATGACGTAGAGTAGTTCTAATAAGACACTTTTCACACTTTCCCGATCCGTCGCCACACACGGAATAACTTTGATGCGCGGGGGCTGACGCAAGGCCAGCCGGAGTTCGTCGGGCGACCAGGCATTTGGGCGATCTTGTTTGTTGGCCGCAACCACATAGGGCGTATCGCGGTAGGAAATAAAGAAATCAATGATGCGGTTGGTTTCGCGGAAAGTCTCTGGGCGCGTGCTATCGACCAAAATGACCAGGCCCAGCATCCCCTCCGACAAAATTTCCCACATAAAGTCAAAGCGTTTTTGACCTGGTGTGCCGAACAGATGCAGCACAAGGTCATTGCCAATCGCGATCCGCCCAAAGTCCATCGCCACTGTAGTTTCTTTTTTGATCGCCTTGGTATCGTCAGTGGCGCGTCGCTCGGTTGAAACGACCTCGATCTCGCTGATGGTCTTGATGAACTCGGTCTTACCAGAGTTCACCGCCCCGCTAATAACCATTTTTACCGTCTGCACACCGGCCCTCCGCTACGATGCTGTGCCCTGGCTGGAGCGTCCCACACTTTACATAGTTTGGATACGGTTAATAATCCGGGAGACCAAACTCCGTCGGAGCTTGGGCTGGTCTTGTGCGCCTTGGGCGAGTTGCGCGGCGGTTGGCTTTTTGATAATGTCCACCAAGCCCGCCGTTGCAAACCCGTACATAATGCGACAGACATCAAATTCACTCAGATTGGTGTTCTTGGCGATGCTTGCCATCGTATCTTTGCCATTGATCCGGGCAAAAACTCGCCATTCTTCGGGGGCCAGCTTGACCCCCTTCGCCTTCTCGCCGGGTTGGTCAACAAACCGCGCCACCAGATCGGTGCTAGGGATGCGGTCTCGAATCCGGCCCCACTCATCAATGCGCCGGACCCCTTCCATAATCAAGTTTTCAATGGACAAGGGAGTCGGCAAAATCGGGGACTCAAACTCTGGCTTTTGGCCATGTTCAAACCGAAAGGCCCCCTCCGGCCAACCAAAAAGACTGTAAACAACTTCTTCTTCCACGTGGGTTTGCAAGGTGCGCTGTAACTCTTCTTGGGGAAGAAGGTCTTCCTTGAGCAGCACCTGAGTCATCGGTAGATTGCGCCCACTGCGTTCATAGGCCTGCGTAAGAGCTCCTGCTTGCTCTGGGGTGAGCTTTTCGGCTTGCACCAAAAAATCAGTGAGTTTCTCGTCGTGGCACAAAGCGGCGTAGGTAAGTTTACCCTTTTCAAAGAAAAGGATCGCCATTTCGTTTTCCCGATTCAAGTGCAAACACCCCGTCTTGTAACCACGGTCCACGAGATACAAGAAATCTGAAAGCCCAAAATCTTGGATGTTGCCAACCAACGCCATCGTCATGCCTCCAGGGGCGCTATGCCGTCACTTGATGTAGACTTCATAGGTACAATGCAGCAAAGAAAGCCTCCGCTTCTGCGGGTCTAAGAGCTTGCCGCAAGCCTCCCCATCTAAGTACCAACCTACCAACCAACTCGCCTTGGGGCGATAAGGTTGGCCTCGCTAATTAAGATGAGTATAGCACTAAGTGGTTATGGCTGCAAGCAGAGAAACAAATCAAGCTCCCGTTCTGAGGCCCCATTCCTCCCTTGGGCAAAAGACTTGAGTTTCAACCCCATCCGCAAGCAGAACGGGTCGCAGAGCAGCCAGCGCGACGGCCAGCATCTCATCATCGGGTTGGCGGGTCGTAAGCTGTTGGAGCGCGATTGACGGCGCTAGAAAAAGGCGCACCCAAGGACGATGATACTGGGTTGTCACCAACCTGAGCCATTCATAAGCTAAGGCTGCAATGAGCGGAAAAAGCAAAACCCGCGAAAGGAGTTTGGCCCAGAGGGGCAATTCCCCAAGCAAGAGGAAGACCCCAAAGCCAATCACAATCACGATACCCAGGAAACTTGTGCCACAGCGGGGGTGAAAGAGTGAGAAATCGCGGATGCCTTCAACGGTCAGGTTAGCTCCTGCTTCATACGCATTGACAGCTTTGTGTTCGGCTCCGTGATACGCAAAAAGGCGTTGAACTTCGGGGAGCTGGCTAATCGCAACAATATAGCCGATCAGAAAGCCCAAGCGCAGCAAACTTTCCAAAACCTCGCGCAATAAGACTGAGGCTCCCAGATAAACTGTCAGATTAGCAAGAAATGAAGGCAGAAGAAGAAAAAAACTTATTCCCAAGCCGATAGAAAGAGCCATAGCTCCTTTTGTTTCGCCTTTGGATGCTTCTGCATCTTCACCAAACGCTACACTGGCCGAGAAATTCAGCGCCTGCATCCCCAATTTGAGCATATCCCAAATTAACAACATCCCCCGCAAGATCGGTAACTTTGCCCAAATGTGGCGTTGCTTGTTAGCCAGCACAAAGTGCTGAAGAGCAATCCCGCCCGTAGGCTCCCGTACTGCAACGGTTGCTTGGCGTTGCCCGCGCATCAGCACGCCTTCAATCACGGCTTGGCCCCCGTAGGGGAAAGTTTGCTCGCTCATTTGGGTTTTCCCGCGCAAGTTTCAGAGGAAAAAAAGATACTCATGAAACCTATCATAAACCTGAGAGCATTGTAACACAAAATTCCAATGCGCTCAAATGCCCTGGGCAAAAACTTCCAGCTATTCGATGGTCTGATTCTGGCGCTGGGCGAGCGAACGGGCCGAAGCTTTAGCGCCAGTCAGAAAGCCTGAGAGCCGAATGATCGGCGAAACTACTCGTTCGGCAACAAAACTGGTTGTGGTAGTCAAGGTCGTTGTTGAAGTCCGCACATTACTGGTCAATTCACGCGTATTGTTTAACACTTCTTCGACTTTCACCACTGTCGAGTCGAGCTTGGGCAACAACGACTCTTTTGCCAAGCGATGAAGGGACGTAACTACATAGAGTAAGGCCAGCAGAAGCACAATTGTCAGGAAGGAGCCGATCAGCTGAAAAACGGCCAGAATAACGATGGCAATATCCCGCGCTGCTTCCCGAAAAGCGGGAAAAATTGCTGCACAAACTATGAAGCCAAGGGTAACCAGAGCCAAAATTGCTGCGCCGATCCCGATCCATTTCACCATGTAGCTATAGCTCCTATCAGAAAGAGAAGGTTAGCCTATTATAACAGATTTATTTGAAAGCTGAATTTTTCGGCCCGCCCAGCCGCGAAACGGCAATTATCAGGAGCCAAGCAAAGATTACGGCTTCCAGAACAGGTACGCCAGCAGGGGAAGCCAAACCAAGTGGCAATCTTAGATTTAGCAGATAGACGAGAAAACAACCGATCAGGGCGGCCAGCCAAAAGATCAAAATTTGCAGCCAGCGGTGGCCCCAAAGGATGTGAGCTAAGGAAGCACAAACCGTAGCTAAAAGAAATAAGAGCAGCCCTGCTGGGCTAAGGTCTTGGAGGGAGAAAAAGGTCATTTTTCGCTCTGGAAAGGCTCAATTTGGGCAATATAGCCGCCGCCAAGGACTCTTTCCCCTTCAAAGAGGACGGCAGCTTGGCCTGGCGTAATTGCAGGCTGCGGTTGCACAAACCTGATTTGCAGCTTCTGGTCGGCTAAGGGCTTTACAAGGGCTTCGGCGGCCTTGGCTCTGGCCCGAATCTGAACTTGGCAAGGGAAAGTTTCTGCGGGCCATTCTGCGCTTATAAAACTTGTGTGTTCAACTAGAAAGGTTTTTTGCAATTTAGCCTCGCTTGGCCCAACGATCAAAGCGTTTTGAGCAAGATCAAGTTTTAAGACAAAGAGAGGCTTTCCTTTTGCCAAGCCTAAGCCTTTTCGTTGCCCAACCGTGTACAAAGGTAAGCCTTGATGCTGCCCAATTTCTTGGCCGTGCTGGTCAAAAATCGGGCCTGGCACGAGAAGTGCGGGAGCTTCAGCACGCATAAATTGCCGATAATCATTTGAAGGAATAAAACAAATATCTTGGCTTTCAGGGCGCGTGGCCGTGATTAAACCGCGTTTTTGGGCTTCGGCCCGAACCACAGCTTTGGTAAAATCTCCCAGGGGAAATCTAAGCTGGGCTAAATCGCGCTGCTGAAGCATAAAAAGAACATAGGCTTGATCTTTTGTTGGATCAAGTCCTCTTAAAAGCAAATACTGTTGATCAAGATATGATATTCGTGCATAATGCCCAGTAGCTAGAGCTTCAAAACCATTTCTTCGAGCATACTCCAGCAGCAAACCAAATTTTATTTTCTCGTTACAATCTAAACAGGGATTAGGCGTTGCGCCACGAGCATATTCTGCAATAAAATGGTCAATGACAAACTGTTGAAATTCGCGTTGATAATTGAGAATCAGGTGGGGAAAACCAATTTGGGAACAGACCGCCTGGCTATCAGCAACCATTGCTTGCGAACAACAAGGATTAGGTGAACCATCACCAGCCCAAAGCCGCAAAGTCACACCTACAACTTCGTGGCCTTGTTCGTGAAGTAAAGCCGCTGTGAGAGAGCTATCAACGCCCCCGCTCATTGCAACCAGAATTTTAGCCATTATCGGCGCAGAAAACCGCTAACTCTAGTTTCCAAAACGGCAGCCGCCCCAGCCTGGCGCAAAGCTTTGGCGACAGTGGCGCGGTCTTCTTCGGTGGTTAGGGCAAACATCACGCCGCCCCACCCGCCTCCTGAAAGTTTGGCTCCCAAAGCCCCTGCAACATGAGCCGCCGTGACTAAACGTTCCAATTCGGGGGAGGAAACCCCCATTTCCTCTAAGAGAATTTGGTTTTCGTTCAAAAGCAGTCCAAGTTCAATGAGATTTCCACGATTCAATGCGCCACGAGTCTGCTTTACCAAAGCCCCAATCTTATTAAAGATCGTTTCATAACGCAAAGTTTCGACTTGACGGCGCTCGCGCACTTTCCCCACAGGCAAATGAGTCGGGCTACGAAGGCCCGTATCACCAATAACGAGGTTTAAGGACGTGCCCATGGTCAAAGGTTCAATGGTCGGCAAATGGGCAGAACTTTCTGAACGCACAAACCAAATCGCTTGTTGATAGGCAATAACTGCATTATCAATGCCACTCGGCGTACCATGATAGCGTTGCTCACTAACATTCGCTAATTGGGCCACTTCTTTGGGGGTTAGTTTAACCTTAAATTGCTTCGCCAGAGCCTGAATTAACGCCACCGCGACAGCGGCTCCACTTCCCATCCCGCTTGCAATTGGAATGGCCGAGCTAATCGTCACCGAAAAATCCGTCGCCTCGGCCTTTAAATAGGCCAGCGTGGCCCGAATCAACTCGCTCAAAGGGTCAGGATCTGCAATGTCAACGACCCAACTTTTTTCCATTTGAGGCGCATGAACCAGAATCCCGCACCCCGCTGGCTCAGGTTGAATCTTAACGGTTGCACAAACATTTTCAAGCGGCAAAGCAATGGCTGGCCGGCCATAAACTACCGCGTGTTCCCCACAAAGAATCAGTTTGCCCGGCGCACTTGCTTCAATCATCGTTATTCCCACTCAATAGTTGCCGGTGGTTTGGAGGAAAGATCGTAGACTACGCGGTTGACTCCCGCGACTTCATTGACAATCCGACTACTGAGGCGGGCCAAAAAATCAAAGGGCAAACGGGCCCAATCGGCGGTCATATAGTCTTCCGTCGTGATGGCGCGGAGCGCAATGGTATCCGCATAAGTGCGCCCATCGCCCATCACGCCCACGCTTTGAACGGGCAAAAGAACCGCAAAGGCTTGTTGCACTTCCCGGTAGAGCTTCGCAGCCCTAAGTTCGCTGAGGAAAAGGTCATCGGCGTGGCGCAAAGTAGCTAAACGTTGCTGACTGAGGGGGCCAAGAATCCTTACCGCCAGCCCTGGGCCTGGGAAAGGATGTCGCCAAACCCAATCTTCAGGCAAGCCTAATTCTAAACCTGCCGCACGAACTTCATCTTTGAAGAGGAAACGAAGCGGCTCAACTAGCTTTAAGTGCATATCCGCTGGCAGACCACCAACGTTATGATGGGTTTTAATTTTGGCCCCTTTAGCCCGATCTGGCGCAGTACTTTCAATCACATCGGGATAAAGCGTGCCTTGAGCAAGAAATTTAATCTCCTCTAAACGGCGGGCTTCGCGCTCAAAGATGCGAATAAAGCGTTCCCCAATGATTTTACGCTTTTGCTCTGGGTCAAAAACTCCTTCAAGCGCGGTCAGAAATTCCTCAGAAGCATCAATAAAGATCAAGGGAATCTGAAAATGGTCCTGAAAAGTTTGTCTAACTTGAGCCGCTTCGCCCAAGCGCAGGAGCCCATTGTCAACAAAAATGCAGGTTAAACGCTCCCCAATTGCTCGATGCAAAAGCAGCGCAGCTACGGCAGAATCTACGCCGCCAGAAAGAGCGCAGATGACCCGTTCTGAACCAACTTGGGCCCGAATATGCTCAATCGCCTGGGCGACGAAATGAGCAGGTTGCCAAGTCTTCGTGCAACCACAGATTTTATAGAGAAAATTATGGAGAAGGTCGCGCCCATAAGTGGTATGGACAACTTCAGGATGAAACTGGACTCCATACCAACGTTTTTCAAGATTGCCCATCGCGGCAAAAGGGGTATTTGCAGTATGCGCTAAGGGTTGAAAACCTGGCGGTAAAGTGGCAAGTTTATCTCCATGACTCATCCAAACCGGTTGCACCGGCGGTAGCCCAGTGAAAAGGAGATTTTCGCCTTCCCGTTCAAGGCTTGCGGGCCCATATTCACCGGCGGGTGCGGGTAAAACTTCGCCCCCAAGGGCTTGGCTTTGTATCTGCATACCGTAACATATACCTAAGATAGGTAGGTCTGTTGTGGTTAGCCAGGCCGGCAACCGGGGAGCGCCGGGGGCATAAACACTGGCTGGCCCCCCGGAGAGGATTAGGCCACTAGGGTTCAAAGCCGCTATAGTTGACTCAGGAGTGTCATAGGCGAGAAGCTCACTATACACACCTAGCTCCCGCACCCGCCGAACGATAAGTTGAGCAGTTTGAGAACCAAAATCTAAGACAGGAATGCTTTTAGTCATTGTGCTAGAGATAAAGTTGCTCCTAAGCTAAGAGAAGGTTTCTGCCTTGGCTATGATTCCTTCGTGTTGACCAGAACCTCTCTTTTACTTGCCGACCAACTCACAAAATGGTTCTAACCGTAACGCCAATTCCAACTCCGGTTAGGCGGAAGACAAACGGGCGGTTGTGTACAAGGGTCCGGCGGTAGAAGGTGCGTTGTAACAACCGAATTGTCTCCCCCCAATTCGTTTGGCTCATAGCCGTCTGCTCGCCAATCATTATACCAGACTGAGCCATTGATTAAATACCGATAGGGATAAGCCTTACCGACATCGAGTTCAAGGGAGACGCTCCAACCATTATCACCCAGTTGCATAGGGTTAGCTGTAGGACTCCAATTATTAAACTCACCTACCAGATGCACCGTATCGGCCCAAATACCTGCCGGCATGGAAAACGTAATCCGCACCTTGCCATATCCCTTTGGTTCCTTAGTAATCATTGCGTTACTCCTTTGTTTCGCTAGATAATGACACCTTCGTCTTCATCGCGCCTCCTTAGTATAGCATAGAAATGGTAAGGCACGAACAACGCCAACGCGGGGATGTTGTTAGATTCTTCACGAAGACTGCCTGATTCATTAGGCAAAAGACTCTTCAAACCAGAGAAGGAACTTCTTTCCTTCAATTACCTTGCTCCTATTCACTATGATTATCTCCCATCTGACTAATTAAGCATTGGCTGAAAAAAGAGGATAAAAATGCTTGTGCGTCCCCAACCATTGGAACTTCGCTCGTCTAAAGTTGGGCCCTGGCCCTTGAACACGTATGCGGTTGTCTGTCCCGTTACCCGCGAAAGTATCCTTTTTGACCCTGGGGCTGAACCCCTAAAACTTCAGGCTTTACTGAAGGATACCAAGCCCGTAGCGATCTTGCTCACGCATACCCACCTCGACCATATCGGGGCTTTGACGGAAATGCGGACAGCCTTAAACGTCCCCGTTATGGCTCATGAAGGGCCCCATTTTGATGGTATGGCCTTAGACCTAGACCAAACTTTGGCCCACGGTGATACGGTAAAGGTTGGGAACTCGTGGCTTCGCGTCTATCATACACCGGGGCATCTTGAAGATCTGCTCTGTTTTGCCCTCGAAG
>Ga0316611_1000498_pt1 | contig 13397 bp, 18 predicted proteins | sample MIS2016202_MG_FD_207675 | JGI IMG/M metagenome (GOLD analysis project Ga0316611, IMG submission 207675) | Microbial mat bacterial communities from Middle Island sinkhole, Lake Huron, Michigan, United States - MIS.2016.202 | ecosystem: Environmental > Aquatic > Freshwater > Lake > Sediment... | reverse complement strand
TTAATGGAATCGAAAATATAATGTAATTAAATCAACCAAAACAAAAAAGGAATATCAATATGGTAGATGACGGAGTAAAAAGACTGATTTTTTTAAATCAACAATTAGAGCAATTGTTAATTGCTAACAATAATCAAGAAACCATTGAAACTTCTAGTTTGAGAAGTGAGATTGAGCGACTAAGTGAAGCGCAACAAAAAGCCAAAAACAATTCCATTAAATTTTTTAGTTAAACCAACCAAAAACACAGGAACATCAAAATGAATAATCAGCGCACAAAAGATGATGCACAAAACACTCTTTCACAATTAATTGCAGAATTGAATGAGTATAAAAATCAAGGCATTGATAACGATGTTACAAGAAAGTTAGAGGAAGATATTCAACTTTTGAGTGATTATAGACGAAAAGTAAATCAAGGTTAAGGTATAACTAGAATTTTTTATAAACCCAACCAAAAGGTTGGCAACAATCACTAAATTCGCTACGTTTTGTTACGCAACGCTGTAGATTATAGTGTTCGTAGATGTAAGGGCTTCGCCATTTTTTCAGTGGCAGTTGTGTAAATATTAGTGATACTAACAATACACAAGAAAAAATGATCAAAGCATTAAAATGTTATTAGATGAAGCACAACAAACTATTTTACAATTAAAAGATATACTAAATTTACTTTCGGAAAATAGTGCCGATCCCGTTAAAATAAAAGAATTATAAGATGAGATTAATTGTTTAGAATCTAAGATGCAAATAAGACGTGAACAAGAACCCGACTACACAAAGAGATTTTAGAATGAAAAACCATGATGATTTTCCTGACAATCCATTGATTGAATTTGTGATGTCTGCGATGGCTTGTAACAATTCAAATGAATTGTTGATTTTAGATAAAAATTCATTTAAGGTAGAATTAACTGAAAAAGAGATTACTGAAAAACCAATATTGATTAGCGAATTTAAATATCTATTTGATGATGAGTTTGTTAAGTCGAATGGTTTTCCAATGAAAATTGTTAAATTCATCGTTAATCCAAGCTGGTTGTTTTCAGATTCGCAATTAAAAAAGATGTTTGTAAAACAGCTAGGTGAATTTCTTGGTTTTCCTATTTACACATACATTCCAAGCATTAATGATAAAATACCTGATGCAATTGATAGGGCTTGGTGTTTTGATTCAAGCGATAAAGAAAATCCACCTAAAGCAATTAGGTTTGGGGATTATTTAAAAGCTGCATATTATAGAGATTTTGCAACTGAGTATGAAAATGAATTCTACTACAAGAATTTTGAAAAAACAACTAAAATCACGTTTACTGTTAGACGTGAAAACAATATAGATACTTGTTATGATGAGAGAGTCCTATTATCTGAATAATAGATGACTAATTATAATAAAACTTGACAAACACTATCTATTGTGTTAGCTTATTAATAATCGAGCGTGAATCCCTGATATATGATGTTTATATATTACATTCACGCCTTCTTTCTATTCTGTATAGAAAGTTATTTTAAGTATTTTTAATAAAACAACTTAACGCAATATAAAATATGGCGAATTTCAATACACACATTGTTGTAGGTGCGGTTGCTAGTGGTGCATTGGCAACCGCTTTTTTAGGCGCACAGATTGTAAAACCACAAGATGTATTAATATTATCTATGGTAGGTGCTATTGGTGGAATGTTACCAGATATTGATTCTGATAATTCAACACCTGTTAAAATAATGTTTCATGTATTATCTATTATTTTTGCATTTATGGTTATGTTTGCTAAGGCTGAATCTTTCTCTATTATTGAGTTATGGATTGTATGGGGATTCTGTTATGTTCTGGTAAGATATGTAATATCTGAGTTATTTAAAAAATCAACTGTACATCGAGGTATTTTTCATTCAGTAGTGGCAGGTTTGTTTTTTTGGTTTTTGACAACTGCGTTTTCTCATTATTTCTTTAATTCTTCAAACTTTATAGCTTGGATGACTGGTTTTTTTGTGTTTTTTGGTTTTATGATACATCTTTGTTTAGATGAGATTTATAGCGTGGATTTACTCAATAGGAGAATGAAACGCTCGGCAGGAACAGCATTAAAAATATATGATTATAAGAATTATTGGACTTCCGTTTATATGTTTGCGTTAATGTTAGTGGTTTATTTGCTAACACCTAGCTCAAAAGAATTTCTTGATGTGATTTTTAATTTAAACACATATATCGGTATGTTTAATAATTTATTGGTAAAATCCTAATAAGACGCTATTAAGCGATCAAGATTAAAAATCTTGATCGCTTTTTTATTATCTAATTAATTTAATTTATTGCTCAACAGTTGGATTAGGTTGAACTGCCGACCATTTTGCAGATAATATATGATCTTTAATTTCCGATTTGGCTGACTGCGATGATTTTGTTAAAATAAGTGTTTTGTAGGATTTGCACAACAAATAACACCAACTACCAAATAGCCATCTGAATTTGTATATTTAATGATGCGTGTCCCACGTCATTGTATCTGTCATGCAACATTACAATTGAGTTACTGCGTCTAAAAACAAGGCTAGAATCAATTTTAGATTTTAGATGTACAAATCTACCATTTTTGGATTATAATCAAATCTAGCCTTTCTCTTATGCGTTAAACCCTAACCACCTGCGTGCTTTAGCGGTCGCCGCACGCTGTGGAAGGGTAAACGCTCGTGAGAATTTTTCACATTTAAGGTGTATTAATAAATTGAAATTTGAGAAGAATTGTGTTGAAGTGAAAAAAATATATTATTAGTCCTACCTAGCAAACCCTTCCCCTCATCTCCTAACGCGCGCACTTTTTGTAATTCGTTGAAAATAAAATCAAATTCACGTTTTGATATTAAAACATCATTAAAAACATTATAATTTCTAGGAAGCTCATAAAAATGAAATTTGTTAATCGAGTATTTCTAGGTTTTTAATGATATTTTAATAAGAAAGTCAGGATTCGTTTTCAATTTCAAATAATTATAAAAGTTGCGCTCGTTAGTAGCACGAGTGTTTAATCGTGCTGTATGCAATAGGAGTAGGGTAGTGCTTAGGTATAGGTTTGTGTCGATATAATATATTTTTTCTCACTTCAACACAATTCTTCCTAAACTTGATTTTTGAAAATACAACTTTAAAAAAGGAAAAATTATCAATATAACTTTAAAGGTGAAATTTTCTCACTAGCGTTTACCCTTCCACCTGCGTGCGGCATAGACGCAAGCACGCAGGTGGTTAGGGTTTAACGCATAAGAGAATAGGCTAAATTTGATTATAAATCGAAAATGATAGGTTTACACATCTAAAATCTAAAATTGAATCTAGCCCTATTTTTAGACGCAGTAACTCCAGCAACACGATGGTTTTTAATCGTGTTGTATGAAATAGTGACACGATACAATCGTGGCATGTGAAACATTGTAATGCTGTATAGAAGTCGTTTGAAAAGCGATGTGAATTATGACATTGACACGATCCGCCGGTCGGGTTACAATGGCAACCATGTAAACACATCAACACCGATGCAACCAACGCAACGGGTGCGGTAAAAAATCGGTTGACAAGTTTAACCGATGAGTGTAAAATTACATCATCAAAAATCAAACAACAGCTAAGGAATTCATCATGTCTAAAAACACCTTTAAAAGACAACCAAGTCAAGTTACATTGTCCACGATTCCAGTAAGAAACATTATCTGGATGTTTTATGGGTTAAATAATGAACCCGCTTTAGACATGGATGTTTTCATGCCAACCAAACAAACATGCCTCCAACGTGGTTTGGAGTGGGATAATAAGCAAAAAGCATCTTTTATTAAAACCATGATGGCAGGCGGTTTTACGCAAGCCATTTCTTTAAATGTCCTCACAAGGGACAATATCGCAAAAGTGATTGATGGTAAACAACGAATAAACACGGCAATATCATATTACCAAAATGAATTTGGTGTTGATGGTGTTTATTATCGTGACCTATCAGAAGACGACAAATATATATTTGAAAGTTTTTTGATACCCGTGTATCAGTACACAAGTGTAACCCCATTAAGAGACGATCAGTTGATTGAGTGGTTTGTAGCAATCAACGATGCAGGAAAGCCGGTGCAACAAGCTCATTTGGAAAAAATTAGAGCATTGTGCTAATGATGGGTGTGTTATAATTGACTGACTTATAAGTTGATTATAACACACATTATTAATGTTTATTGTTGCGTTTTCACTAACTGAATTTAATAAAAAAATTGACATCATCGAAAGATTAATTTATAATAACACAATCATACATACCATTAGGAATAAACATGAAACCAGTAGTTACAATTACATTGTCTCATGATGCTTTAGCTCTTGCTTTAGCTAAAGCAAGATCGCCTATTTCATTTTATGACCTTTACGGTCACACTGAATACGCTACAATTACTTACAGCGATTATGAACTTTCAGTGAAAATCTGTTGTTACCGTGCGCCAAATTCAGAAGTGACATACCACTATTTTATTGATAGTCAATTCATTGAAAGTAGCAGTGGCACATGTGAAAACAACCATAACCTTCAATCCGTTTGTGATGCAGGTATTGAATCCGCTATTAATGCAGTATTAAAATATGATGACCACATGAATATGCAAATAAAAATGCAGGATTTATGTCAAGCATGGAAAAATATTGGTGAGATTTTATCGCCAGCAAAAGATGAGGAAAAGCATGATCAACAAGTTAAATTGTTGGATATGCTACTTGACCGTTTTGGAGAAGAAGGAAGTAGATTTCAAGGGCTAATAGAAACAGTTGCGCTACTCGTGAGTGATTACGAGAAAGTCCATTATCCAATGGAAGTGTCGCAATGACAATCACAGCATTATTATTATTGTTGTATTTTTATATTTTGATAGCAATAATGATGCTTTATTTCAAAATGTATATATATCTTGTGGTTTTCCTGCTTGGCACTCTTTTATTGCTTAATATTGCGATTTTTTATTATATTACAACAAAAAATTGACAACGGCGAAGTAAACAACTATAATATCGACTACAGAAACACATAATTGGAATCAATATGATTAACATGATTAACATACCTGTTTTTACAGATGTTTTCGCTGTAGATGAACGTAATTTAAAAGGATATGCAAGACAAGTTGCTGAACAGGCTTTAGGTGTGTACTTTCCTAAGTACAACGAAATGGAGAGATGGGAATTTATGTTTTATAAAATCTCTACGTTTTTTAAAAAAACGCAATATTATCTCATAGAGATTGATTTTGCGTTGAAAGAGCAAAATATCGACAAGCCAACAATGTTTAAGTTGAAGTTGGCATGGGTTAAACATGTAATTCCGCTCATTGTAAAATACCCAAATCTTTCCTTGCACTTAATAGAATCAGATTTTATCATTAAATTCTATGAGTTTTTCAGAAATGGGGAATTGTCTGACTTTGATATAAAAGTGACTGAAACCGTTTTAGAAACAGTCGATCATCCATCAGTTGTACAACATTGTGTTGTAATCAACAATAAATATTGCTTGGATTTGTATTCAATACATATTGTGCCACGAAAAAATTGGCTTAATGAATGGTATCCAAGACTGCCAATGTATAGACCGATAAACCAACCTAATTGGTTGTAATATTAAATATTGCTGCATACTCAATATCAAATGCTTTATCTATAGCACTTAACATTGGGTATGTTTGATGCTACAATACTTTAAATTGAATTTTAACATAGGAATATATCAGTGAATGCAATACAAGACAATCCGTTATTAGAATATGTTATGGAAATGCGTAATGAATTTTCCCAGTACGAAACCAAAAGGACGATTGGTGAATTGTCGGAGAAGTATCAAAAAATGAATTAATTTTAAATTATTCAATGCGAGAATTGATGCACGATAAGAGCTTTCCGTATATCGCTATTGAACAATTATTGCTTGGTGTCCATACTATTGCTTTCGTTGCACAAATACAAATTTGAAATCGCAATCAAAGACGATTTTTTAATTATTAACGAAACAGGTGTCGTAATTAACAATGCTAAGGATTGATATTACTAGATATGCAAATAAACCTAATTGTTTGCAGCTTTTATATAGTATAATAATCACAATTTAACTAAACATGGAAATACAAACGATGGAAAAGCCACATGGATATAAAACACACGTAGTATATGATTGCAGTCCAACTATGCAATTATTGTTCCCCGCCAAGAGTGGGGATAAATATCCCATCAATACAGTGATGTTGAATAGTAGTCTCAATGAATTAAGAAATTACAAATTAAATATGTTTACATCATTTGATGAAATGTTGCCTTCGTTTTCATATATCAATTATAATAATGATACTGTGCTGCATCATCAATATCTTAAGAATTTCAACTCTTTTAATAGAAAAAAAGATGTAAAAGAAATCTTATTTTTGTTTACAGACTTTCTTTCTGATGGATGGTATGACGGTTCTATGTTTTATTTATTGTCAGTATTACAAGGTAGATTTTTTGTGGTGGCTATTAATGCACTGCCAGCAAGTATTCCTATTAAACGTACTGCAATGGCTGACGCTTTACGCGTAAAATTCCAAATACCTAAAGGCATAGTAAGTAATGAGGAATTAATTTCATCTGCTGGCAACCATTTTGAAATTAATCTGCCAGTCCTATCACTGCATTCATTACACGAAACACGATTTACACAAACGCTAGATACTCTATTTGCAAAACAGGTAGAATACATCACAGAATCGTTAGATGTTGAAAGTGATAGTTTAACTGAGATTAGTAGTATTGATGGATATATTTTTGAAGTCTTCTATAAACAGAGAAAATCAGTAGAGATGTATGCTGAGGATATTGTTGATCTGTTTATTGGCAGGGCAACAAAAAGTGCAAAAAGTTATGCAGGCAATTGTGCAAGCACTTTATTAGGTGCTTATTCATTAAATGAATTAGCGAATAAATTAAGTATTGATAATAGATTTTCTGGGAAGTTTTATTGGGATGAACCGATATTGGAAATATTCTTATCTGGTATGTTAAGACATATCGGTATCAATGATGAAGGAAAGTTTTTATATCAATTACGAGATGATTGCCGTCAGATTTTGATTGAGAAGCAAAAAAAATTATTTGACGATGATGATTAAATAAGTTATAATGCTTTAAATGAAAATGCACAACCGCAATCACAAACAACACAAGGAATAACAAAATGTCAATTTTAATCGAGTTTAATACTTTATCAGAAAAAGAAAAATTGCAACTGCTAAGACAACTACACGTTGTTGTATGCTTTCCTTCAATTCCATCTAACGATTGCCTTGCAGATTTAGTAATTTTCGATCATCATGACCATCACAATTTAGATGATGGGAATAATGTGTTTCTAACCAAACTCAGTGATGATAAATACATTTTGTCTTGGCGTAAGGGTCACTCTACGTTAGAATCAGAGAATGGATTGATCGCTTATTTGAGCGGGATATATGGTCACAACCAATGTAGCCCATACAGACAAGACGCTGTTAAATTCAGCATTTATTCCAATCCTTGACATCGACGTTTAGATAGGTTACAATAGCTGTAAATGAGTTGGCTTATTTGTAATAAAAGCCAACTTTCACAAAAATACGTTGCGTGCAAAATGGTGTTGTTGTAAAGTATTTAATTGATAAATGATAGAGAGGATAATTTATGGTTGTAAAGACAAGATTGTTAAAAGAATTTTGCAAAAAATACGGACTTAAATTAAAGGATGATGGTTCAAATTCATTATTGGTTGATGTATTATTTGTAACATTAACACAACCTGATGCGCTATGGAATGCAACACTCGCAGAATTTCAAAGGGCTAACGATTTGCAAGAGAAATTGGATTTTTTAAGCATGACCATAGAAAAATTCAAAGAATAACTTGAATGATTACAGCAATTCACTTAATTATACAAGTGAATTGTTTTATTTAAAACAACAATAGGAATATAAAATGACGCAGCATGAATTATTTACTCAAATCGTATATTGGTTGCATGATCTTGAGAATGTAACCACAAGCATAACTGATGATGAATTAACAATTAAATCCATTGACAATCAAGTCATTGTAAAGCATCATCCCACACTAGCAAAAGATGAACGTAGATATTTATTGCAATATACTAATCAATTGATTAGTGGTGTTTTAGAGATTTATTCAGCAGCTTATGGTGAATGGATTATTCAGGGTGAGATTTTAACTGATAAAATAGTATTTGATAGACTCTACTTATTGGCTTTGTTGGGTGATGAAACATTGATGGATAGACTTTTCTTATTAGAACAAGTTAATTAACAAAACAGGATGGTTATTTATGGAAAATAATACAAAACAATAGCTGTATGCAATCTATCTTGTCAAGATACGGTATTTATGCTGTATCTTGATGATTTAGTAAAAATCAAATCACAATTCAATAATGGAATAAAATGCAATATACAATGCTTCAAATTGTAAGTTTAACTACGCCGACATATATAGGTGATATAGTTGTTGTGCGTACAATGTTAAAAGAATTGACTGGCACGTTATTTGAAAGACACCAATTACAAAGTGCTTGCCGATCTCTCGAACCCTTTCTTAAAGAAAGATTACCTCAATTAATGTTATATAGTGCATATTGCTATCCTAATTACAGCGATATTTGCGATGTCATGCCGCTTACAGATGCAGAAAAAGAAATTTTCTCTCGTAATTTTGAGATTTACCAAAAAGTATTTGATAGCCATACCATTGGGAAACAACTTTCTAGCGTGTCAATGGTTATTGACTACCTCAACTCAAAATGCGAAAAAAACGTTTACGAAGATGAACCTCGTACAGCGCAAAATGAATCTACTGGCAGTGATGCTTTATTAGCATTGCAAAATGAATATGGTGTTACCCACAATATATATCATTATCCAGATGCAAAAAAACAAGTTATCGTTTTGAATTATGACTTATTAAGTGCAGGCGAATTAGGCAACAGAAAACACCCTATTGTTATGGCTTGTCGTAGTTTAGTCATCTCTTATGATGAATTAAGAAATCGTTTCGACATTGTGTCTCAAGCATTTGAGCGATTTTTTGATTACAACTCTCAACTACCAGATTTAGCAATGGATAAAGAAGGTAATTTCACCAAAGAAACCTATTTATTTAATAAAGAAGACGGTTCTTTGATTTGTTTGTTTTTTAACCCTGTAACTGAGGTATGGCAATTTCGCACTCGACAAAAATTGTATGCAGAACAATCAAAACGTCCAATTTACAATGTTGAAGAAGGATGTAAAGAAATCAAATTATGGAATGAATATTTGTTTGATGTTGTGGGTGTATCTTCATTAGAAGATTTAACCGCTAAAATGGGTAGTCTCGAACAGAGAACATATATTTTTGAATGGGCTTCACCTCTAAATATCCATGTTACACCACAATCAATTAATCGCCTTGTTTTGTTGGGTGTTGTAGAAAATGGTTCTATTGGTTATGGTGTTGATTCCAATCCCATCTTACTAAATTCTGTAGCTAATGAATTAAAAGCGAGAGGTCTATCAAATATTGATGTTATTGAACATCGTAAAGTTGCAAGTATTCAACAAGTGATGTTGGCTTTAGATAAACTTGAAAATCTTGAGGAGGGCTTTGTTTTATGGCAACCAGATGGTAATATTCGAGCTAAAATCAAAAGCAATGCGTATTTATCTGCACTTAAAATAAGTAGTGAAAATAATGATAGTTTTACATTAAACAACCTAATTGATGTTGTTATCTATTTCAATGAGTCTGTTATAGGTAAGACATTTGGACATATTCCTTATTTATGCGACACATTGGAATCTCTTGCAATTAAAAGAGATACCGTAATTAACAACGCAGAAGATTTTCTAGCTAAACATAAAGTAATTGAAAATCAACGTGATTTTGCGTTGGCGGTTAAGAGTTATCCATTGTCTGAATTGATTTTTGTAGCGAGAAAGAAGAAAATAACTGTATTGGAAGCATGGAAACAAGCCACTATTAATTACAAAAGACGTGTTTTGGATAGCGTTATAAATTAATTTTTCACTAGCGTACAATTTAAAAGTACGCTAGTTCAAACAAACGAGGATATAAATGATTACAGCAAAAGATATTGCACAGTTTTTTATTAAGAAAGGATTGAATGAAGATGAATCGGATGTTACAAATTTAAAATTACAAAAATTACTTTTATTATTCAAAAGGGTTTCATCAGGCAATTTTTAATAAACCACTATACGATGAGCAATTATTTGCATGGTCGAGTGGTTTTGTTGTTCCTGAGATTTATTATGAATATAAAAAACATGGAAGCCATCCAATAACAGATTATGAATATAGTCCATGCAGTAAAATTAATGAAGAACAATTAGAATTGTTAAATGAAATTTGGAGTGTTTTCGGAAAGTTTAGCGCATGGAAACTGAGGGAACAGAAAAGATGCTTCAGCGATTGAAGATTATGAATTATTCGATTATTTCCAAACAAGACTAACCAACATAAAATAATTATTAATCGGTTAGTCTTGTTTTTTTAATGCGATTGCTTCAGTAAATCAACAATCGCATTAAATACATCTTCAATACTTGAATTTTTCATGATTACATAGTTAGATAGCAGTAAATTAGTGTTAATTTGATTAATATGTTTTTCAAAATAATTATTTAGTTTGCTATCTACATCAATTAATATTGAATGCCGTCCTTCTTCTATACAGACACGACCCGTAGTTCCTGATCCAGCAAAAAAATCGAGGACTATAGAATCCTTAAATGACAAAGCCCTAACAAAACGACGAATAATCTCGGCGGGTTTTTGCGTTACATGACCGACCCTTTCAATAGAGTTACCGTTCAATCTACCTATTTCCCAAACATTTGTGGGATTTTTCCCTTTGTCAATATTATCTGGATTAAGTCGTTTATCTTTTTTGTAAATCTGTTTTGTTGCATCATCAAATGGCAATCTAACAGAATCCAAGTCAAAATAATACTTATTGGTTTTTGAAAGCCAAACCGCTTCCTCATGTCTATTAGCAAAAAAGCGTTGCGATCCCGTTCCGTTTTTATAATACCAAATAATAAGATTGATAAATCGCAAATCCGACTTATGGCGAGTATAATGCAATATTTCTAGTAAGTCGCCTTTCTTTAAATCTTGATATTGAAACCCACCAAAAATCACACAATTACCCGTGTCAGACAATATTCGATAAATTTGATCTAACCATTCTTTCGCCCATTCAAGATAGTTATCAAAAATATCCCATTTATCTATGCCTATATTGTATGGTGGGTCTATTATGATTAGCTGAACTGAAGAATCTGGGAAATCCTTCAAAAAATCAACAGCATCACCAATAAAAACACCATGAATTGTATTGCACATTGATTTAGCCATTGATTATATATAAATTTCCAGCAAGTTAATTTTTAATTGCATTCACACCACTTCAACTTTTAAATTGATTTTAGCCCGTAGTAACATAAATGATGAATTTTCTGTTAAAAAGCGATAAAAATCATGATATTTTAACATCGCATTAAAGTATCTTGTAACTTACCATCAACAATATGCTGAACTGAGTGAATTTCATTCAATTGATTCTGCATTGATTCATCGCCATAAATCGGATCAATTTCATGTTTAAAACATTTGTTTAGTTCGCTTTTTATATATTTTTCGTTAAATTCTTTATTATTTTGCAAATACCCTTTCATAAAATAGCAAAAAGTAGCACCTTCATCCTTTGGATGAGGGTTATAAGTAAAAACCAATTTTAAATGAGATGCAATAATTTCTATTTGCTTATTATTCAAATCTTTACCTCCAAGCTCAAAACAACCTTGCAACCAATAACAAAAATCTCGTGGTGTCATATTATTATCCTTTTATGTTAAATTTAATTTATACTAAATATACATACCACCATATAGAAATTTGGCGGTATGCTGCCAATAATTAATGCTACAATATTTTTATCCTGTTACTACCTATCAACCAAGATGTCTGCGATAAAAACCAACATCTATTAATAATTGTTGAATTGCATCTGGAATATTTTCGTCAATGCTCTCAATATAAAAAGCACCTTTCAGTTTTTTGTCGATAATATCGGCATGTAACGCTAGGTATTCTTCAAACCTTTTTTCTTCTATTTCCCACCTAAGTTTCATAGATTCATCTCTTAATTCATAAAATAAATCTTTATCAATTGATTTGTTATGTAATAAATCATATAGAGATTCTCCATGCAGACCGTGCTTTTCAATAGTTAATTTATCAGATTCTTTCTCAAAATCATCATCAAATTCAGGTATTTCATCAATAGGAATACCGTAAATAGGGTCACATATTTCGTCGATTTCCATATCTTTACCAACAATTTTAGGTTCTGTTAAATAACCACCATAAGCCCATGAAGGATTTATTACTGAAAGTATTTCATCAATTTTGTCCATGAATAACGTTTTTGGTAATTCATCTAAAATCATTTTTGGTAAATCTTTTAATTTAGCATCTTTATATTTTGGTACATTATTTGGTAAGTCTTTTAAATTACAACCATAATATTGTTTACATATATATTCCATAATTATATTTTTAACTGTATTTTTTTCAAAAACTTGTGGTTCTGTTAGGAAATCACTGTAACTAAATGACGGGTCAATTCCTTTTATTAATTCATCAATCAATTTCACGAAAAGCTCTTTTGCATGTTGTGCATTTAATGTGAAGTCATCAGATGAGGAATTGCACACTAATCCCGTGTGTTGAGGCTTGTTTAAAAAAATCAATTTCATTTTATTAATTCCATAAGGTTAAATTTCTACACTATTCAAAAATTTTAGTTGATAGTAATTCCATTTTTCATTATGATTAACTACCCATAATTTAGAAATATCCTCCATCTCATCACGAAAATATGAAAATATGAACTGAGGAACGCTGTCAATATCAATAATTAACACCCCTGTATATTCATTAGCAAACAATTTATTTGCTTCAGAAATACATTTGCAATGCTCTTCTGCAATGTCCTTAGTGATCGCGTCGCAAAGCATTGCAATTTCTTTTTCATCTAAAAATCTTAAACTGGGATTGTATGTCCTATCAACACACAACTTATTTAAAAGTTCAGTTGATTTTTCAATTTTTTCAAAAAAAGGTTTTTTTGCTGTAGTAAATACAAAGAATGACTTTTCCATTACTTCTCCTTGATTGTTAAATTGTTTTTAATCTTGTTTGGTTCAAACGATGACTCTCTAATAATCAAAAAAGTGTCATCAAGTATCACGTAACCACCATAAATGCCGATGGTAAATTTAGATAAACCTA
>Ga0316611_1000495_pt1 | contig 13463 bp, 15 predicted proteins | sample MIS2016202_MG_FD_207675 | JGI IMG/M metagenome (GOLD analysis project Ga0316611, IMG submission 207675) | Microbial mat bacterial communities from Middle Island sinkhole, Lake Huron, Michigan, United States - MIS.2016.202 | ecosystem: Environmental > Aquatic > Freshwater > Lake > Sediment... | reverse complement strand
TGCAACTTTCAATAATAATTCCGAAATTTGAGCGTGTGTAAAGTCCATAATTGTAAATTTAATTGTTAGTAATTTTAAAATTACAAAAAAATCTTTACACACTTTTTTAGTACAGTATCGGCAAAATTCCTCTGTGATTTTCGTGCCTCTGTGATAAATAAAAATGCACCGCAAAGACACAGAGGACACAAAGAAAAAATCTGTATCATCTGCGGAATACTTTTTAACTAAATAATTTAGTGAAACTTTGTGAAAACCTTTGTGCCACTCTGTGAAATAGCTTTTACACAACTGCGAAGCACATCACTGAACACAAATAAAAAATAGATGTAAAGTGAAGTAAAAGACACAAAGAAGCACAAAATCCACAAAGAAAAGCCCTTCGAACTCTGTGCTGCATCTGTGGTAAAAAGAATACCACCACAAAGACATAGAGAACACAAAGGAAAATTGTACATTTGCGAAGATTAATATCTAATAAAATATGTTAAAAAAAATTATATTTCTTGCTTTAATATTGGGTATAAAAAATCTTGCTGCCCAAACTATCACTATCGAGTTTCCTGCTTTTGCGGGTAAAACTTACGACTTTATTATTTTTCAAGGCGATGCACAAGTTAAAGTGGCGGAAAACGACACCATTCCTACCAATGGCATTATCGAAATTAAAATTCCTAAACAGTATGCACCCTATACAGGCATGTGCCGATGGCTTTTGACCAATTCACAAACTGGTGGCGGCTTGGATATGGCAATTCCAGGACACGGGTTTCGAGTAAGTTGTTTGTCTGACAAACCCAATGAAAACAATATCGTTTGGCACGATTATGATGCGATGAATGAGCTGAACAGACTAAACGTGCTGCAACAAAAAATCATTGATAAGTTTGAAACCATGAGCAAGGCATTAGAATTATATGATGCTACTCACCCAATTTATGCCTCACTGCAACAAGAAGTAGCCACACAAAAGCAAGCGTACAGTCAGTTTCAACAAGATTTAAAAAACAATACCAACTACAATGCTCGATTTTTGCCAATTGTTAATCTAACGAAAGGAATCTCCGACAAACTATCTAATAATTATGAAGAAAAAGCCAAGTCATTTAGTGCGTATATCACCAACGAACTGAATTTTGAACAACTTTATACTTCGGGACATTGGGGCGGAATTATACAAAGTTGGGCACAAATGCAGGCACAATTATTCCAAAATAAAGAAATATTTGTAAACGATTTTAAAACCATTAGTACCCGCATTGATAATCCAAAAATATATACCGACTTTGTTGGAAAAGTAACCTATTATTTAACCCAATATGGCAAAGATGATTATATAGATGACATTGCTTCTACGGTAGTTTTGTCGGGAAAAATTACTTCTTATGAAGGCAATACCATGCAAGTATATGTAAAAGCCAAAATAGGTAACCAAGCCCCCGACTTGATTATAACCGATTCCAAATCAAAAACAAGTGTATTAAAAAGTAAAAATTTTGCCAAAAAAGGATTCGAAAAAACGCTCCTTATTTTTTTTGAATCGGGTTGTGGTTATTGCGAAGCCTTGCTTACTCAACTTGCACCACAATATGAAACCCTACAAAAACGAGGAATCGACATCATAGCCCTTTCTTCAGATAGGACTGAAGAAGTATTTAAATTTACCGCTAAAAAATTTCCATGGAAACGCAGTTATTGCGATTATCAAGGTTTGAGTGGCATCAACTTTAAAAATTACGCTGTTATCGGAACGCCTTATATTTTCTTGATAGACGCATCGGGCAAAATAGAAAAAAGACTGTCAACCTATGACGAAATTATGCAAGTAAAGTGATGTTGGATTAGTATGTAACCTCAGTTTTGCAGAGTTAACGCCCCACTTCAGTGCGAATCCTTTGGTATCTTTATTTATTGCTTCGAGGTCGGAAGACCATCGAAGAGCAAGCTACTCATTGCTTCGAGCTCACGCATTTTGAGAACCAAGAATAGTGATATAAACAAAACCCCTGCAAGTGTTAGAGCTTGTGGGGGTTTTGGTGTTATAAAATAATGTTATGAGCATTCATAAAAAAAATGTGTAAATTTGCAAGGTAGAAAAAAACAATAAAATTATGGGATTAGTTTATGCGGATATAGAGTTGATAAACTCAAGTGAAATAGAAATGGCACGTCGTCATATCATTGGAGAAGAAGAAGTTAAATCTATAAGATTGCGTATGTTGGTTGATAGTGGTGCTTATATGATGGCTATCAACGAAGATATTCAATCGCAATTAGATTTGCCATTTGTCGAAAAAAGAAAAGCGGTTATGGCAGATGGTTCTGTTGTAGAATATGATGTTGTTGGCCCTGTAAAGGTAAAGTTTCAAAACAGGACAGCAGTTTGCAATGCTTTTGTATTGCAAGGAAATAATGAACCGTTACTTGGTGCAATACCTATGGAAGAAATGGATGTATTAATTCATCCACTTCGGCAGGAATTGATAGTCAATCCTGACCATCCCTATTATGCCGTTTTAAAAATGAAATAATATAAAACCCAGATACGAAGTTTCCTGACTTCGTTCTAATTTCCTCGTTTTCAGCATTTACTGAACAAAGAAAAATTATAAAAACAAAACCCCTGCAAGTGTTAGATCTTGTGTGTTTTTTTTTAATTATGAATTGTAAATTATGAATTCACAATTTTCTTATACTAATTACTATGTACTTTGTGTATTTAGCTCGTTTTCAAACAAAAATTCGGGGGCGAAATCGGCACCGTTTTCCCATTCTATTGTGAAATTATTGAGTTTAAAATTTTTAAAATAGTCTTTGTTTTTTAAGGGTTCAAAGATTTCTCCCCATAGCTCCGACTCCAGATTTATACTTTTTTCAATTCCATTATTGAAAGTAAAATGAATGATATAATCTGATACATATTTTGCTTTTGTCACTTTTATAAATTCCATATTTTTTCTAATCTAAAGGTTCAATTTTGTCTAATGTTTTTCTTTCTAACATTTTTTTCCAATTCATCAACAGTTCTTCTTGATGCAAATCCATCCATTCAAAAATTAATTTTAATGCTCTTCTTGGAACCGTTCCTGTTACAATACCAGTACTAATTTCTATTGAGGCTTCAAAATCTTGATATTGAATATGAAAATGCGGCGGATTGTGATCTTTATATATTATTCCATAAAAACTTCCTGCAGCTTGCAGTAATGGCAGATTAAGTCAGCCCAAACTTTCGGTTAAACACTGACTTTGCAAGTACAAAACCCACCATTTTTGCAAACTGCTATTGGCAGATAACCGTTTTATTCAATAACTAAATTTATTTTTTTTCCAAGCCCAAACTCAAAAATTTTGTATAATGTTGATAATTGAATATCGCATTTTCCATTTTCGAGTCGTGAAATATAACTTTTTTTAGTTCCAACTTTATTAGCAAGTTGTTCTTGCGTCATTTTTGCTTCGTGTCGAGCATTTTTTATAGTTTCACTAATAATAAAATATTGTGCTTTTTTCTCGAAATCATCTCTTTTTTCGTTACCAATTTCACCAAATTCTATATCTAATAACTCTTCAAAGTTTTTCGCTTTTCTTATTTTTTCACTTTTATCCATTTTCATTTCTTTTTTGAATTAAAATATTCGGTTTTAAGTTTTGTTGCTAATTCAATTTCATTTTTAGGTGTTTTCTGTGTTTTTTTCTGAAACGCATTAAAAAGTACAACTAAATTCCCTTTGTCAAAGCAACAAAATATTCTGTAAATGTTGCTTTCAAATTCAATTCTTATTTCATAAAGCCCATCAGTTCCTTCAAGATGTTTTAAAAATTTTGTTGGAATATTCTGAACGCTATTTATAACTTTGAAAACATAAGCAATTTTCTCTCTTACTTTACTGTTTTGTTCAAAGAAAAAATCTTGAAAATACGATTCGTAAAATATAATTTGTCTTTCCATTTTCATTTAGCAAAGTTAACTATAAAGTTATCAATTTCCCAAATATTTTTTGATTTTTTTATCTGTATAGTTTTCAAATACGGTTTCTGCAAACAACTTGTCTCTGGCATAATTGATTTAAATTTTAATACAAAAACAAATCATTATCTTTAAAACCAAAAACCCCCACAAGCACTATACTTATGAGGGTTTTCTTTTTAATTAATCGATGGGAAAATTTGAACATATTTATTGAAAGACAGCACTAAGAAATAGCTATTTTATTTGGAAAGTATTTTTATTAAATGTAAAAAACCCTTCCACAGATAAATCTTCCCCTAACATATCCCAATGTATCCAGCTATTGTCCTCCCAAAGTTCATATTGTTCTAATTGAATTTTTGTGGCAGTTCGCAATTTTTTGAACCATTCCAATGGCATATTTGCTGTTCTATTATCTGTGGTTTCTACAAAAATAGAATCTTTGTCAATCCATATTTTTTTTGCTTTCATAATTATTTATACTTAATTGAAATATCCTCCCAATGCTCAATAATCAAAGTCTGATTTTCTTCAATTATACTTTCTGCTAACAACAAATCTTTTTTCTTTATTCCTTTATTTTCAATTAGGGCTACTGGACTAACAGAAAATTTTGCTGTTCCGTCTGCATTTTTAATATGCACATGAATGGGCAAATGTTCGTTACTAAAATAAAAAAAACGTATTCCAAAGAATCTAAAGATTTCTGGCATATTCAAAAATTTTATAAAACAAATTTACAAATATATTGAATTAGTTGATTGTTTTTTTATTAGGACTAGTCAAAAATTACTTTATGAAATGTTGTCTATTTCAACCTACCATTTTGTTGGCTCGAGTTGATTTCTGCTGGATTAACTAAAACTTTGTTTGTGATTTCATTTTGCATTCTCAAGTGTATAACTACCTAAAACTGTTTAATAATGAAATTTACAAGAAATAATTTCAATCCATTCGGTTTCTATCTTATAAATTAATCGATGTTCATCGGTAATTCTTCTAGACCAACAACCTGATAAATCATATTTCAATGCTTCTGGTTTTCCTGTTCCTTCAAAAGGAGTTTTTGCAGTTTCTTTAATTAACTTTTTAATTTTACTAAAAACAGGCTTGCTTTCGGTTTGCCAAAGATTATATTGTTCAAAAGCTATGGGAGTGAAAAGAATTTTCCGCATTGCTATTACAATTTTACTTCTATAAACTCTTTGTTTTTTGCTTGCCGCAATGAATTTTCCAAAACCTCTTTGTTTTTGGAATTCGACATTAAATAACTAGTCGTATCTATTTCTTCCTCAACTGTTATTTTTATTGCTCTTGTTTTAAAAGAAGTTTTGATGGATTCTAAAAGATCTATTGTAATTTCTTGCGCTGATGACAGATGATAAGTGGTGTACATAACATTTATTTTATCACAAAAATACAATACTTTTTTACAAAACACAAAAAACCCTCAAAATTAAAATCTTGAGGGTTTTTATTAGTTGAAAAATACTTTATGAAATGTTGTCTATTTCAACCTACCGTTTTGTTTATTTGTAGAAATAGTAGAAGGGTTCACCATGATAGAATTTACCTTCGCCGATGTATCCATTTTGGCGGTAAACGAAATATCATCTACTTTAATATCGCCCCCAGCAGAAGCAGCTGTATCCGCCTTCAATTCAAATTGTACAGAGTTTACTCCTGGTGGCGCATGATACTTAAACGTATATTTAGTAAATACGGTACTATTAGGCATCATACCAGTTTCGCCAATTTTCACGCCATCTATATAGGCACCCACTCCAGAATTTCCTCCAAAATAATTACAATCAAACGCATAAAATGAGACTTCGTAAGCTGTGTTAGGCACTACTGAAATAGTTTGTTTAAAAAATGAAGCATACGTTTGACCTGTGTTTACAAATATATACTTTCCAGCACTTGGGCTTAATGGAGCCGTAGGTGCATTAAAATCGTTTAAACCACTTACAACATTAATTCTTACGCAATTTTCAACGTTGTTGTTGGTTGTATAATCAGAAGTCCAACTGGCATAATCATTTGTAAAATCACCATTGGGTACTAAGGTTGAAGTGGCTATGGTTTTTATCAAAGTACCATCTTGCCAAGCTAAAGTATAATATTTGGTACTGTTGCTGGCAAAATCGTAAGTGGCATCAAAATAACCACCTACAATCCAACCTGCTGGCGTTTGTGTAATATTGGTGGTAAATGCAGCATCATCAGCTACAATCAAATATACTTTTCCAGTGGTTTGAAACCCTGTTACGCCCGTTAAATCAAATCGTATTTTTACCGCACCTACCGTACCTGTTTCTTGCATCATCCATTTGCGGTTAAGGATTTTGTTTGCAGTGGTTACACCTGTAGGCATACTGACACCTATTGTCAATCCAACACCATTGTTACCTGTTACAGCAAATGTGGCATCGGTCATGGTGGTAGCATTAGATAAGTTATCGGTGGCTAATGCTCCGTTACTCAAAAAGATAATATCACCACCGTCTATAGAAGTAGTTTGTTTTTGATACAAGCTACTAGTACCTTCACGACCAATACCTATAATATTGTTATCAAAAGTATAAGTGGCGCCACTACCGTCTGCATTATATAGAGTGGTTCCTGTAGAACTTGTATAATCATGAGCTAACGAAATACCATATTTCAACCCAAGATAGCTTTCTACTTTTTCATAATTGGCTTGTGATAAGGAAGAATTATAACTGATCATTTCAGAAACATAGCCTCTAAAATCTGTATTGCCACTTGCACCACCAATTGAAATTTTTTGATTTGAAGTGTTTCCTGTTGGGGCAGGTATTGAGGTAGTGGCATCTAAACCATTTTTTCTGATAAAATTGGTTGTGCCATTTGCTAAACCACCACTGCCTTGAAAACGTATAGAAGCAAGATAGGGTTTGTATTGTGGTAGTCCACCACTAGAAACGGAGGCTATATCGCCACCCGCATGAAACATATTAGCTGCTCCAGTATCATCAATTTCAAATCTGAACCAAGCTGCACTAGGACTACTAGTAAACACATAATTTGTTGTAACCGCTGTTACCCCATTAGATTTATACACTATAAAACGAGTATAAGGGCTGTTTGTTATTTCGTTATTTGTAGTCGTAATAAAATCATTATTTCCATCAAACCAAATAGCGGGATTATAACTAAAACACGATCTTTCAAATAAGGGTTGGTTGGCTGCAGTTGCTTGGGTTGCATTATTGCTTGTACCACTTTGATCGTTCCAACTGCTTACTGCTACTCCATTGGTGGTGGTGTTAGTTCCTGCATCGGCTTTAAGCCATAAAGCTGCACCCGCTACACCACCCGGACTTTGTGCAGCTACTCCCAGACTCATAAGGAGAGCTATCGCCAAAACAAAAACCCTTTGGGGTAATTTGTCTTTATTTTTTTTAAATAAATTTTTCATCGTATTAGTTTATTGGTACAAATACTACATTGATAAATGAAGATGCCGTTGAGTTTCCTATAACATTATAGGTCATAACACCTGAATTATCAACAGCAACATTACTAAATACTGAAGTGTCATAATAGGTTATATAATAATATATATCTGTAGCTGCAACAAAAATAGGAACAGAAGCAGGTGCTAAAGGACTCTTTGCTTGAGGAGTAGTAAATTGTCCAGTATATAGTGTGTATAAATTTTTAGTAAACCCATTTGCAATCACACTGGTATCTATAGAAATAGAAGGCATATAGATGAAATTTTTAGCCGCAGTGCTAGCAGCAGTACTCGTTACAACGATGTCTCCAGTTGCATTTACGCCCAATGTAGCTGCACCAGCTGTAGAGGTAGTAACTGCATTAGTTAAGTTGGTCATTCGAACTCCAGATGTTCCTGCTGATGCAGAGGTAACTTCTAATGAATTGCCAGGTGCTGTAGTTCCAACACCTACTTTTCCATCATTAATTATTGTTAAACCATTACCCCCTGATGGTGTTGGATGTACTCTAAAGAATAAACCATTTGCTGTAGCTGGCGTTGCAATATTTCTTATTCTAAAAAAACCATTGGTAGAACTAAGTGCGGCATTATTACCAGCTATATCAAATGCTGAACCCTTTGTCATAGCATCGGCTTGCATTTGCAGTCCAATACCATCAGTTGTAGCGGTGTTTATTCTGAGTGCTGCACCTGTATTTGAAGCATTAGAAGCAAGTATATCAGCAGCAGCACTCGTAAATGCAGCTGCACTGGAAACATTTAATGCATTTCCTGATGTTAATGATGGAGCAGTTATGCTAATACCATTTCCGGAAGTTGCACTTGTTGTTACGTTTAAGACATTACCTCCAGTAGCGGTACTTCTGAAATGAACTGTATCTCCAGTTGAAGTTGTGGTTGAATTATTAACTCTTAATGCGTTTCCAGTTGTGAGGTTCCTTGAAATTATGGAATATCCAAACCCAGCTGCTAAACTGTTAAAATTCATTTCTAAACCTGTCCCACTTGATAATGTATTCCAGTTCCACGTTTGTTTAAAGTCTAAATTGTTGATGGTGTTGGTTGCTATTGCAGCAGTTAGTGAGGAAATTGGCACTGTCAAGGCACTTGCTGAGTTAGCCCAAGTTGGAGGCGCGCCTGCACCCGCACTTACTAAAACTTGTCCAGATGTTCCAGCAGCATTGTTGGGCATTAAAGCACCAGAGAATCTTACATTACCAGTTACGTCTAATTTTTCTGATGGAGCAGGGTTTCCGATACCAATATTTCCTGCTGGAGTAGTTACATCACCTGTTAAACCAGTTCCAAAAATGTTATTAGCAATGTTCAGTTGGTTAGAACCATTAGTGTTAGCAAAATTGGTATTATAACCTATAGCAGTGTTGTTATCGCCAGAAGCAAGTAGCGAACCAGCAGCATTACCCACAGCGGTATTATTGCTTCCATTTGTTAGGTTTGTAAACGAGCTAGATCCATTAGCGGTATTGTAACTACCTGTACCTCCTAAAAAACCTAAGTTTCGTAAAGCATAAGCTCCTAAAGCTGCATTTTGTAAGCCATCTGTATTTTTTTGCAATGAATAATATCCAATAGCGGTATTTTCACTTCCTACGGTATTGGTGGTTAAAGCATTAACACCGAAAGCAGAGTTTGATTCTCCAGTAGTGTTTGCTGAGAGCGATTCAAAACCAATGGCAGTATTCAAAGCACCTGTATTGGCTTGTAGTGCATAAGACCCAATAGCAGTGTTTTGTGTACCATTTAAATTATTCTCTAATGCAAATGCTCCAACAGCTACATTCTCGTCGGTATCGTTCATTTTTAATGCACCTTCGCCTATAGCCACATTATATGCACCACCGGTAATACTACTTTGTGCATCTTTACCAATGGCGATATTTCCATATTGCGACCCAAGGCTTGTACCATTACTACCAAAACCTGCATCTTGTGTAACGTGGTTGTTAGTTCCTACAAGACGTAAATCTGTAGAAATAATATTCCATTTGCTATTGAACCACGTATAAAGACCTCTAGAGAAAGGCGCAGTGGCGCTAGTATTATAAACGGTCATACCATTCGTAGCTCCTGCTCCTCCTGAAAGTCCCCAAACAGTAATATCCCCGCCTGTCAATGATGATAAATTCACACGTGGATAGAGCAATCCTTTACTGGTTGCCGTTATGTCTACTACTGCACTTTGATTGGGATTATTAGTCCCAAAGCCTTGCTGGGCTTTTACTGTATGGGATAAACCAAAAAAAAAAAGAACTAAAATGGTTGATTGGTATATTTTTTTCATAATCTATAAAAGATTTATTTGCAACCAGAAAAAATAAATAAAATATCTATAATATAAAAATTAATTTAACAAATATATTAGATATACCCGTTGGTTTAATTTTCGCAACTGTCAGTTTGAGTGTTTTTTGTGAAGTAAAACGGAACAAAAAATGCCTGTCTGCCACAGGCAAGTATTGAGAACCGTTTTTAATAAAATTTTTCTTATTCTGTCAACATGGGTGAAATCGAAGGGAGATTTTCTATCGAAAATCACTCGAACTGACGGAAAATTATAATCAAAAACTACTTACACCCAACGGGTTAAAAAAATACATTTTTATAATTTGTATTTGAGTACACTTACTTTGTAGTTGGTGGTAATGCTTTTTTCGAACTTTATGACAAGAAAGAAATGACAAATTTAGATAGAATTCAAGCGGAATAAAAACCATCTTTACAATGGGACAGTTCTTCTAACAAACAAGGGACGAAGTGCAAATGTTTATGTGTTTTGTTTGCTAAAACATATAGATAAAACAACAGTTAATCCACTAAATATGGAACAATAGGAATTTTATGTTCTTGCAACTCAAGAATTAGAAAATTATAAAAGAAGTCAGTTTTCAATCACTCTAAAATCATTGCAAAGACTGATGAAAACTGTAAAATATAATGAACTAAACGAAGAAGTAGTAACAAAAAACAAATTGAACAGCTAGCTAAAAGAAAATAAATTGTAAATTTGACGAAAGTTAATTGAATTTTGATGAAGCAACGGTTTTACTTTGATACTTCTGTTTTTGGTGGTGTTTATGATAAAGAATTTGAAGAAGAAACACTTCAGCTTTTTGAGCGTGTAAAGTTGGGCAAAATCATTTGTATGTATTCCGATTTAACAGAAACTGAACTTTTGAAAGCACCCGAAAATGTTATAAATTATTTTAAAAACTTGCCAAAAGAATATACCGAACGAGTTGTTATAAATACAGAAATAATTGAACTTGCGACAAAGTACATAGATGAAAAAGTAGTTGGGAAAACAAGTTTTGATGATTGTTTACACATTGCAACAGCTACATTGAATAAGGCAGACATTTTAGTAAGTTGGAATTTCAAGCATATTGTAAATGTTTATAGAATTAGAGGATACAACTCTATTAATTTAAGAATGAATTATTTATCATTAGAAATACGTTCACCAAAAGAAATTTTAGAATATGAAGACTAAAAATAAAGAATCCGAAAAAGAGTTTGACACCGTTAAAACCTTTAGAGAAATAAAAGAAAAAATCTCAAAAGATTTAGTAGAAAAATCGGCTGAACAAATTATTGAATATTTGCGATTAAATAGTTTGAAACTACAAACTGGAAAGTAGCACTAAACCCGCCATTTCTGCAAACTGCTGTTGGCAGAAGTGTTTATTTTTTAATTGCAACTTTCGGTAATCCAGCTTTCGCTAGAATATCGTTTGCTCTTTTTAATTTTTCAGGAAACAATACTTTTCCTTTAAATTCCTCCAAATTTTTGTCGAAAACAATAATCGGAACTTTTGATTGATTTAATTGATCTATTGTAATTTCTTCTGCTGATGATAGATGATAGGTAGTATACATAGCTTTTTTATTTTTATCACAAAGTTACAACAATTTTTTTTCAAAAACTCAAAACTTTCTAGTAGCAAAAAGCCCCACAAGTAGTAGACTTGCGAGGGATTTTTGAATTAGTTTAAAATTTTGAAAGTTTAAAGGTTTAAAAATCTATAATCTATTCTCTTATATTCTAAAAGTCTGAATATTTTGTCCTATCCGAGCGATCGGGGTTTTTGAATTAGTTTAAAATTTTGAAAGTTTAAGGGTTAAAAATCTATATTCTATTCTCTATATTCTAAGAGTCTGAATATTTTGTCCTATCCGAGCGATCGGGGTTATGAGAATCAAGAGTTAAAAATATTAAGTTTATAAAAGCGGAAGCGATTTTGCCAAAGATAGGGATCAACAGTCTTTTTGCAGACCTCCCTTAACGAGCTCTTTGAACATCTGTTTTTTGACCCGAGAGCTTCGCCTGTTCTTGGCCTGAAAAATCTTGTTTATCGTTGTTGCCAAAACGTTGTCAAGTATATTTTAAATCTTTTTCAAATTTGTCGCAGATTATGGACTAGATTTTAATTAATTTTGGGACTTTAGGCTGATTAATCATATATTTAAATACGCGTTAGACACGCTATAAATATGCTGATTATCAGATTGTTAAATTAATTATTTTAAAAATATTTCTTTCTTTTTTATCCTTTTTTCAACTCTTGATTCGCATGACTACTCATAAACACTTAATTTTATCAATTAGTTTAATATATTTGTTAAAATTTTTTAAAATAAAAGTGCTATCCTTAATTGAACGGATTTTTAAACCAATAGTTTATAGACATGAAAAAAAATTACCAATTAACCGTTTTGATTCTTTTTATTTTCGGTTTCTCCGTAACAGTAAAAGCACAAGTAGGCTTTGGGACTAATAACCCCAATAAAAGCGCAGTAGTAGACATAACTTCAACCAGCAAAGGTTTGCTGTATCCACGCGTCGATTTATCGGCTTTGACCACTGGAAGCCTTACTACTTACGGACTTACAGGAGCAACAGCTACCGATGGGATGACAGTTTACAACACTAATGCTACGGCACCGTTCTCTAAAGGATTTTATGTCTGGTACAATAACACTTGGAATTTGATTACTACAGATGCCAATGCAAAAAATATTTATACTGCCGATGGTACCCTGACTGGAAACCGCACCCTAACACAAGCAGGGAATGACCTGACTTTTACCAATACTACGGGTAATGTAATTACGAATTTTGGTAGCAAAGCAAACTCATATAATACTTTACCAGGAGCAGAAATGTCAGCATTAAATACGGTTTCAAATGTTACGAATTCTGTGAATGTTTTTGAAAGTGGTACTCAAATAGGAAGTTTAGGGGTTCCAGGACTTAAATCGGCCAGTACAACAACATATGCAGATGCAACAACATCACAAATAACTTCCAATGCTGTCAATATCTTAGATACCAGAACTATTATTGATCAAATCGCAAATGCAGGACAAAGCTTCTTACAAGTAGGAGCTTACACAGATTTAGGACAAACCAATCAAACTGCCGATGTGAATTTTGATTCTGGAGTATTGGGTGTAAGTGACGGATCAATTAGTTTTTATGCTTCTGGAAGTGTTTTGGGTTTTAATTCATTTAAAATTAAATCCGATCATTTATTAAGTTCGGCATACCCACAAACTCGTGACGATAGTGGTACAACCGCACCAACAAATTTCATATACACCGATGCCAATGGTAAATTCTTGTCTTCTCCTACATCACTATTAAAATTAAAATGGTATGCAGAGAATGCTTTAGCTCCAACAGTTTCTCCAGTCGCTACAGGTACGGGGAGTATAGCATTGGGAGATAATGCAGTAGCCTCAGCAGATAACATGTTTGTTTATGGCACAGAGTCTGGATTTGGAGCTGCAAATGCAACTCAATCAAACTTCATTGGTGGATTTTCTGGGAAAGACGCATCTGATGCGTATCAATCAAACTTCTTTGGTGCTGAGGCTGGATTTGAAGCAGCTAATGCCAACAATTCAAACTTCTTTGGGTCTGCTGCTGGAATTAAGTCAACAGATGCAAGCTACTCAAACTTCTTTGGAGCACTAGCGGGC
>Ga0316611_1000493_pt1 | contig 13468 bp, 7 predicted proteins | sample MIS2016202_MG_FD_207675 | JGI IMG/M metagenome (GOLD analysis project Ga0316611, IMG submission 207675) | Microbial mat bacterial communities from Middle Island sinkhole, Lake Huron, Michigan, United States - MIS.2016.202 | ecosystem: Environmental > Aquatic > Freshwater > Lake > Sediment... | reverse complement strand
CTTATCGAAAATTACAAGCGGACTCTCAATAAATGGTCGCTTTTCGTACGACCACTTTTTTAAAGCATATACAAATCGAAAAAAGGATTTTGAAGTTAAGCAATATTTGGGAAAAGATGCAAATGGAGTTGACATTTATCAGACACATAGAGAAGCCTCGCCTTTAGGATATTCACTTGGCGGTCAATCGAATAGAGCAATATATCAGGAGTTTTCAATAAACTATAATCGAAACTTTGGTAAACACAGTATAAACTCATTGTTACTTTATAATGCACGCGATTTTGTGGATATCACAGCCTCAACTTCAATCAATAATTTACCTTACAGAAGGCAGGGAATTGCGGGAAGAGGAAGTTATAACTTCGACCAACGATATTTAATGGAATTTAATTTTGGATATAATGGTTCAGAGCAATTCCCTGTTAAAAAAAGATATGGTTTTTTTCCTTCATTATCACTTGGCTGGATACCAACTAACGAAAGTTTTTGGAATATGCTATTTGTCAACTCTTTAAAAATCAGAGCATCTTGCGGCCAGGTTGGAAACGATATAAGCGGAAACAGAAGGTATATGTACTTAACATCTATGCAAACACAAGATGTTGAATCGTACAGATATGGCGATAGTCAGGTTTTAATACCAGGTATTCAGGAAGGACAAATCGGGGCATCAAATGTAACTTGGGAAACATCTACGAAATTTAATGTCGGACTCGAAGGATCTTTTCTTAAAGATTTAATAACTTTTCAACTCGATTATTTTATCGAGGATAGAGAAGGAATACTTATACAAAGACAAACGGTTCCTAATGTTGCCGGATTTTTTCCTTGGGTACTACCTTACGGCAATTTAGGTATTGTAAATAACAAAGGGCTTGATGGTTCATTTGAGATTAAAAAATCGTTGAAGTCAGGTTTATTTTTTTCGGTCAGAGGAAACCTGTCATTTGCTAAAAATTACATTGTTGAGAATGATGAGCCCACACCAAAATTCGCTTATCAATCACTCAAAGGAAAATCAATAGATCAACCTTTTGGATTAATTGCTCTTGGGTTTTTTAAAGATGATAAAGACATTGAAGATAGTCCGAAACAAACTTTTATGACTACAGTTCGACCAGGAGACATAAAATATATGGATCAAAATGGAGATCGTATAATTGATTCGTACGATAAAGTTCCTATCGGATTTACACGCATGCCAGAGATTATGTACGGTTTTGGTGGTACAGTAAGTTATAAAAACTTTGATATTAGTATGTTTTTTACAGGTGCAGCCCGTACAAGTATTTTTATTGATGGAGCAACAATGTATCCATTTGAATATGGTGAGGCATCGTGGAATGTGCTTAGAGAGTATTATGACAATAGATGGACTTCTGTTACCAAAGAAACCGCAAAGTATCCGGCTGTAGTGGATGGTCCCAACCCAAATAATTACCAAACTTCAACATTATACATGCGTGATGGGTCATACCTTAAGCTAAGGAATATTGAAATTGGGTATAATTTGCCTAAAAATATTTATAATACTTTACATATCAATGGTCTAAGAGTATTTGTTAATGGCATGAACATTTATTCATGGGATAAAATTAAAATTTTTGACCCCGAGTCAAACAATGGAACAGGATCATACCCTGTATCTCGTACCACAAACTGTGGTATTCAAGTAAATTTCTAATTTAACTATTATTTAGTTCTTTCAAAACTTACAAAAAAATGGTACATCAAAATATATCAAAGATGAAATATAGTGCTTTAGTATTAATCCTTCTTTTATTGGCATCTTGCTCGGATTTTTTAGATAAAGTACCTAACGAGGATATGACGCTCGATGAGGCTTTTAGTAGCCGGCTTTATGCTGAACGATATCTGAGTTCTGTATATGTTAATTTGCCTCAGGAAATTTCATTTAACGATTGGTGGGGGCGAAATCCATTTGTTGGTGCTTCTGATGAAATGGAAATTACTTGGAATGCTGTGTATGCTCAATATATGAATAATGGCTCTTGGAATCCTGAAAATGTAGGAAATGGAGGTCAGGATATGTGTGATATTTGGCCGTATAATTGGGAGGGTATTCGAAAATCAAATATTTTTCTATCACATATAGATCAAACTCCTATGGATGAAAACGAAAAAGATATTTGGAAAGGAGAGGCGTTATTTCTTAGAGCATTTTACCATTTTTTACTTTTAAGAACTCACGGACCAATTCCTATAGTTGATAAAGTAATTTTACCCGATGATGATTTTAAAAAAATTAAAAGAAGCACATTTGATGAAACGGTTAACTTTATAGTGTCTGATTTAAATAAAGCTATCGCTTCAAATCTACCCATCAAAACATCTACCGATAAATACGGTAGAGCCACTAAAGCAGCTGCCTTAGCACTTAAATCAAGAGTTTTATTGTGTTCGGCCAGTCCCCTTTTTAATGGGAATCCTGATTATAAAGATTTTCAAAATAAAGATGGAGAGAAGCTTTTTTCTGATTACGATGCAAAAAAGTGGGAAAAAGCGGCACAAGCATCATTAGAATGCATACAGGCTGTTGAGGACGAAGGTTATAAGATTTATTATTCTTCAGATAATGATCCCGTAACAGCATACAAAGAACTATTCTTGAAAAATTGGAATAGTGAAGTGCTTTTTGCGAAAAATATTGGAGTTTGGGATCATATTGAAAGGGCATCAAACCCTACAGGAATGTCTGGATGGTCAGGGTACTGTCCAACACAAGAACTGGTTGATGCTTTCGAAATGTCGAATGGTGAAGCTCCAATAATAGCTTATAATACAGATGGAACACCAATAATAAATCCTTCATCCGGCTATGCAGAAAACGGATATACTACTTTGACCCATCCAAACGGTTATTATCAGAGTGGTATAAGAAATATGTATGTTGGTAGAGAGCCACGGTTTTATGCTTTTATTAATTTTAATGGAGCTTATTGGAAAACTCGAAAATTAGAATTTTGGAAGACAGGTAGAGATGGTAAAAAAAGTGGAGGTGTTGATTATTGCATAACAGGATATTTGATGAAAAAAATGCTTGACAAAAATGTAAATATCTCTCAAAATACAGGTTGGTCATTACGTACTTTGGTTTATTTTAGATTATCAGAAATTTATTTAAATTACGCTGAAGCGATAAATGAAGCTGAGGGTTCATCGAAGGCATATTTTTATGTAAATGCAATCCGAAAGCGAGCAGGTTTACCTGATTTGCCATCTGGTTTGAATTACGATCAAATGAAAGAAAAAATCAGACATGAAAGGCAAATTGAATTCGCTTTTGAAACACACAGATACTTTGATACAAGACGTTGGAAAATTTCGGAGAAAACAGATGGAGGTTTTATTCATGGCATGAATATAAATGCAGGCACAAGCCTAAACGACAATGCATTTTACGAAAGATCAATATTAGAAAAAAGAATATTTGAGAAAAAACATTATTTATTTCCCATACCTCAAAAAGAGATGAATAAATTACCGTTAATGGTGCAAAACCCTGGGTGGTAAAATTTGAATGTAATAATATTTAAATCAAAATAATTTGTATGCACACAAAGTTTTATAAATTTGAAAAAACGCTTGTATTCTTGGGATTTACAATCGTTTTTTCTAATGTATTATTTTCACAAAAAATTTATAAAGATGAGTATCTAGATCGGATAGCTTTTCCTATTGGTGGAATTGGAGCAGGGTCATTTAGTATTGAAGGAAATGGTGCAATTGCGCAAATGGCCATTCACCATCACCCTGAAGTTTTTCATGAACCAACGATGTATGCTGCTATACACATAAAAGGAGGGAATACAAAAGTGCTCGAAGGGCAAGTGCCAAAATGGAAATTATTTGGAATGCCGGGAGCAAGTAACGGTCTTAGCGGTAAAACTTATGGATTAACTCGTTTTTGTTCCAATACATTTCAGGCAAAGTTTCCTTATTCATATATCAATTTAGTTGATGAGTCAATTCCTTTATCGTGTTCATTTACAGCTTGGAGTCCATTTATTCCAACTGATGCTGATAATTCATCTTTGCCGATGGGTGCAATTGAATATACTTTTAAAAATAATAGTAACAATATGATTGAAGCAATTTTTTCATATTCGTCGAGTAATTTCACTTGGGAAAATAACGATAAAAAGCGAATTAAATCAATCAAAAATGGTTTTTTACTGCAAAATGATTCAAACACAATACAGCCCGAAGCAAATTCCCAATTTGCAATTTTTACTGATCAGTCCAATACCATAGTTAATCATTGCTGGTTTAGAGGTGGTTGGTTCGATTCTCAAACAATCAATTGGAATGAATTAAGTAAGGGAATTATTTCACAAAACCCTCCAGTTAATTCAAACGCACCTGGTGCCACTCTTTATGTGCCATTTCACTTACAACCAGGTGAAATAAAAGTGATAAAGGTATTAATGGCATGGTATGTTCCAAAGTCATCATTACGTATAGGCGAAGAGCCTACAAAAGAAAGTGATGAAACGCCTGAAGCTATAAATTATTATTCAAAACAATTTAAGTTTTATACACCATGGTATGCAAGTAAGTTTAAATCAATTGATGACTTAATAAGATATTGGAATACAAACTATTCTGATTTGAATAACAAAACACAACTATTTTCATCTGCTTTTTTTGATTCAAGTTTACCCGAAATCCTTATTGAGGCTGTTGCAGCAAATCTAAGTATTCTTAAATCTACAACTGTAATGAGAGATTACGATGGCAGATTGTGGAATTGGGAAGGAAGCGGAGATAATGAAGGTAGTTGTCACGGTTCGTGTACTCATGTATGGAACTATGCCCAGGCCACACCAAATTTATTCCCATTTTTGGAAAAATCACTTCGCGAAACGGAGTTTTTCGTATCACAGGATAATTTTGGTCATCAAAATTTTCGTAGTAATATGCCAATACGACCAGTTTCACATACTTTTCATGCAGCAGCCGATGGACAATTAGGAGGTATTATCAAAACATTCAGAGATTGGAGAATAAACGGAGATACAAAGTGGTTAAAAAATATTTATCCAAAGCTTAAACAAAGTTTGGATTATTGTATTACAAAATGGGATCCAAATAAAACGGGATTAATAGTTGAACCACATCACAATACATACGATATAGAGTTCTGGGGTGCAGATGGGATGATTTCCAGTTTTTATATAGGGGCACTAAAAGCGTTTGTTGAAATGGGAAATGCTTTGAATGAGAATACCGTAGATTACAAAGATATTTTAAAGTCGAGCTCTAAAAAAATTGAAAAAACATTATTCAATGGTGAGTATTTTATACAAAATGTAGAATGGAAAGACCTCAAATCGCCAGACCCCGTTATACTATCAAAAAATTCATGGAATAGTGACTACTCATCGCCTGAAGCTCAAAAAATACTTGAAAATGAAGGCCCAAAATATCAGTACGGAACAGGGTGTCTTTCGGATGGTGTAATTGGTTTTTGGCTAGCCTCATTAAGTGGTATTAAATTACCAGTTGATAAGTCAACGATATTAAGTCATGTTAATGCTGTATATAAATATAATTTTAAGACTGATTTAGTTCAACATTCAAATCCTCAACGCCCAACCTATGCAAATGGCAACGAAAAAGGATTGTTACTTTGCACATGGCCAAAAGGGGGAAAACCATCATTACCTTTTGTGTACTCTGATGAAGTTTGGACAGGCATTGAATATCAGGTTGCTTCACATCTAATTGCACTTGGTGAGGTTCAAAAGGGCTTAGATATTGTAAAAGCTTGCAGAGAAAGATATGATGGAAAGAAGAGAAATCCTTTTGATGAGTATGAATTCGGACACTGGTATGGAAGGGCTCTATCAAGCTATGCATTGCTACAAGCTTATACTGGAGTAAGATACGATGCTGTTGAAAAAGTTTTGTATGTAAATTCGAATGCTGGCAATTTTAAATCTTTTTTATCAACGGCAACTGGTTTTGGTAGTGTAATATCAAATAATGGGAAAATTTCTATAAATGTAGTTTATGGAGCCATACAGGTCGATGACGTTAGAGAAATTGAATAACTAAAAATAATATTAATTATGTTTTATAACATAGAATTATAGTAGTATTTGTTTCGTGTTTTTTCGTGTATATTAAATACAGACGTAAAATGAGATTATTAATATGTATTGAAAATATTGAAATTTGAATTATTAACAAATAAACGCATGAAAATCAAAATATTTATTTACCAAATTTTATTTCTGTCTTTATTTATATTCAGTTGTAATGGAAAGACTAAAAATAATCACACAATGAAATCATTTGAAAAAGGCACATTTGGCTACGATTTGAATTATCTATCATCCAAAGATGATATAATTGTTTTGTCAGGGAATGGCGATAAAGCACAAGTCATAGTATCGGTAAATTATCAGGGTAAAGTTTTTACAAGTACCGCTAATGGACTAAACGGCAATAGTTTAGGTTTTGTTAATTACAAGGCATTAGACTCAAAGGTTATTGATGAACACATGAATGCTTACGGTGGTGAGAATAGATGTTGGTTGGGACCGGAAGGAGGAAGATACTCCATCTATTTTAAACCAAAAACAGAACAAACATTTGAAAATTGGCATACCCCAAAGCCTATTGATATAGAAGCTTGGCAGTTGAAAAAAGCAGATAAAGAAATGGTAGCAATGAATAAGGTAATGGATATCACGAATTATTTGGGTACCCATTTCAAATTAGATGTAGATAGAACTATAAAATTAATAAGTTTGGAAGATGCATCTCTAATACTTGATTTAAACATTGAGGACGAAGTGGATATGGTGGCATATTCAACCGAAAACAGAATTACTAACCTGAATGATTTTGAGTGGACGAGCCAAACAGGAACAATTTGTATTTGGATGCTGGATATGTTTAACTGCGCAACAAAAGCGCTTACGATTATCCCTTTCAATAAGGGCGAAGAAAAAGAGCTAGGTGCAGTAGCCACCACCGATTACTTTGGCGAGATTCCAAAAGACAGAATAAAAATTAAGGATAACGTTTTATACTTTAAAACCGATGGCAAAAATCGGAATAAATTAGGCTTGAACGCTAAACGTTCTAAATCAATTGCTGCGAATTATGATGCCGATTCGCATCGGTTAACTATTACAACTTTCGATGTTGCTAAAGACGGTATTTATTTGAACCAAGAGTGGAATACCAATAAAAATCCATTAAAAGGCGATGCAATGAATGCCTATAATGACGGGCCACTTGAGGATGGGAGCATTATGGGTCCATTTTTAGAAATTGAAAGTTGCTCTCCTGGTGCATTTATTAAACCTAACGAAAAACTAACACACAAACACTCAGTATTTCATTTTATAGGCGATGATAAAGAATTAGATAAAATAACACGCAAGTTGCTGGGTGTAAGCATTGAACAAATAAAATCAGCTTTTTAATATAATAATCAATTTTATGCAAACAAATTATCCAAAAATAGGAATCAGACCAATTATCGATGGTCGCCAAGGAGGAATCAGAGAAAGTTTAGAAGATAGATGCATGGCAATGGCCAAACAAGCAGCCGAGTTATACGAAAAAGAATTACGTTATCCTGATGGTACACCTGTGCAATGTGTAATATCCGACACTACAATAGGAGGAGTTTCTGAAGCTGCAGCTTGCGCCGAGAAATTTGCAAAAGAAGGCGTTGCCGTTTCATTATCAGTCACCCCTTGTTGGTGTTATGGAACTGAAACTATAGATATGACTCCATCTATTCCAAAAGCCATTTGGGGATTTAATGGAACTGAACGTCCGGGAGCCGTTTATCTGGCAGCAGCGTTGGCTGGTCATAACCAAAAAGGATTACCTGCATTTTCAATTTATGGAAAAGATGTTCAGGATTCTACCGATACTTCTATACCTGCAGATGTAAAAGAAAAGTTGCTTTCGTTTGGACGTACGGGAATTGCTTTGGCATGGATGAAGGGTAAATCATATTTAGCAATCGGCTCGGTATCAATGGGTATTGCAGGTTCGGTAGTAAAAGATGATTTCTTTCAGGAATACCTTGGTATGCGAAATGAATATGTTGATTCGGTGGAAGTGATGCGTAGGGTAAATTTGGGAATTTACGACCCGATTGAATACGAAAAAGCATTAGCATGGACTAAAAAATATTGCAAAGTTAACGAAGGGAAAGATTATAACCGAACCGAGAAACTTAAAAGCCGCGAAGCATTGGATAACGATTGGGAATATGTGGTTAAGATGACCTTGATTATACGCGATTTAATGGTTGGTAATCCGCGTTTAGCTGAACTTGGTTTTGCCGAAGAAGCTCGTGGGCATAATGCATTGGTTTCCGGTTTTCAAGGACAGCGTCAATGGACCGATTTTATGCCTAATGGCGATTTTTCTGAAGCGTTATTAAATTCCTCGTTCGATTGGAATGGAATTCGTGCACCATTTACGGTTGCAACCGAAAATGATTCATTGAATGGAGTATCCATGTTATTTGGAAACTTAATAACCAATACAGCACAAATTTTTGCTGATGTGCGTACTTATTGGAGTCCGGATGCTGTAAAACGAGTTACAGGTTACGAACTCGAAGGAGTTGCTGCAAACGGAATCATTCACCTGATAAATTCAGGTTCAGCAGCTTTAGATGGCTCAGGTCGTCAAACCAAAGACCAAAAACCTACCATGAAACCTTTTTGGGAAATTTCGGAGAAAGAAGCTGAAGATTGTTTAGCTGCTACTACCTGGTATCCTGCAAATTTGGATTATTTCAGGGGAGGTGGCTATTCATCTTGCTTTTTAAGTAAAGGAGGAATGCCCGTCACTATGTGTCGTGTAAATTATGTAAAAGGCCTTGGACCTGTTTTGCAAATTGCCGAAGGATATAGCATTGATTTGCCAACCGAAGTACACCAGAAAATTGACCAGCGTACCGATAGAACCTGGCCAACAACCTGGTTTGCGCCCATACTTACCGGCGAAGGTGCTTTTAAAGATGTGTATTCAGTAATGAATAATTGGGGAGCAAATCATGGTGCCATTTCGTACGGACACATTGGAGCTGACTTAATTACACTTGCGTCGATGTTGCGCATTCCGGTAAACATGCATAATGTAGATGCAACAAAACTATTCCGACCTTCGGCGTGGGCAGCATTTGGAATGAATCCTGAAAATTCTGATTACAGAGCGTGTGAAAATTATGGTGCTCTTTACAAATAATACATCAGAAATATGTCAAACAAAATAACATTAGTTAAGTCCGAAAACGGAATAAATTATCTATTCCCATTTATTCTCATATCTAGTCTCTTTTTGTTGTGGGGATTTGCTCATGGTTTGTTGGATGTTTTAAATAAGCATTTTCAAAACATTCTTCATGTTTCCAAAATGCAATCAGGGTTTGTTCAATTCTCACTTTACATAGGTTACCTTGTTATGGCTGTTCCTGCAGGGTTTATCATGAAAAAATTTGGATACAAAAAGGGGATTATTTTTGGATTATCATTATTTGCAATCGGAGCATTTCTATTCTATCCGGCAGCCAAATTTGGGTCGTTCTATCCTTTTCTTTTAGCATTATTTGTTATTGCATCTGGTTTGGCGTGTTTGGAAACAGCCGCAAATCCATATTCTACGGTTCTTGGGCCAAAGCAGTTTGCGGCCAGACGAATTAATTTCTCACAATCATTCAACGGACTAGGTTGGATATTAGGACCATTATTGGGAGGATTGTTCATCTTTGGTGCCGACTCAAAAGGAGGTTCAGTCGATAAATTTGATTCGTTGATTTTTCCATATATGCTAGTGGGATGTATAGTGGTGGTGGTACTTATTGTTTTTATGTTTACCAAGTTACCTGACATAACTATAGAAAATGAGTCTGAACAGGAAGAAAACCCGCCGATGAAGAATTTACTGAAACATCCAGCTTTTGTTATGGCAGTTATAGCTCAATTTCTATATGTTGCGGCTCAAACAGGAATCAATTCATTTTTTATAAACTTTGTGACAGATGAAATGACAAGCGCTCAAATAATGGTCGGCAGTTGGATGTCGCAATGGGGAACTTTTGGCGAAATATTTATGCCTAAAAGTGATGAACAGGCTGCCTCTCTAATTCTTGCTTTAGGGGGAATGGGCTCTTTCTTTATTGGCAGATTGTCAGGTGCATTTATTATGAAATATATAGCTCCCGGTAAACTACTGAAATACTATGCTATTGCAAATGTTATATTAATCATATTAGTAATTAGTAAATTAGGCTGGCTATCAGTTATTGCACTTTTTTCAACCTATTTTTTTATGTCTGTTATGTTTCCTACAATTTTTGCATTAGGAATAAAGGACTTGGGAACACTTACAAAAAAAGGTTCTTCATTTTTGGTAATGGCTGTTGCAGGTGGAGCTTTCTGTCCTCCTATTATGGGTGCAATAGCTGACCAATCAAGTATGTCTATTGCATTTATTATTCCACTTCTATGCTTCGGATTTATAGTGTATTATGCAGCTATTGGTTCTAAATTAAAGCAGAAGAAAATAATTTAACCTGTGTTAAATATCTTACAAAAAAACAGAATTCAATGAATACTCCTAAAGAGAATTACGTTATCGGGGTTGATTATGGAACAGACTCTGTCAGAGCACTATTGGTAGATGCAAATAACGGAGAAGAATTTGCATTATCCGTTTTTGAATATCCACGTTGGAAGCAAGGATTATATTGCAATGCTGCAAAAAATCAGTTTCGTCAACATCCACTCGACTATATCGAAGGTATTGAGTTTACAATTCTTGGAGTATTGCGCCAGTGTCCGGATGTAGCAAAAAATGTAAAGGCAATATCCATCGATACTACAGGTTCTACGCCTATTGCAGTGGATAAAACCGGAACTCCATTGGCTTTGCGTCCCGAATTTTCAGAAAATTCAAATGCCATGTTTGTACTTTGGAAAGACCATACTGCTATTAAAGAGGCTGATGATATTAATCACCAATGTCGTACTTGGGGTGGAGTAGATTTCAGCAAATATTCCGGTGGCATTTATTCGTCGGAATGGTATTGGGCTAAAGTACTTCATATTATCAGGGAAGATCAAAAAATTGCAAATCAGGCATTCTCGTGGGTGGAACATTGTGATTGGTTACCGGCATTATTGACAGGTCAAACAAATCCATTGACGTTGAAAAGAAGTCGTTGCGCGGCAGGTCACAAAGCCATGTGGCATAAAGAATGGGACGGTTTTCCTTCGAATGATTTTCTTTCGAAGCTGGATGAGCGATTGAGTGTTGTAAAAAACAATATGCCGGCAGAAACAATTACGGCTGATGAAATTCTAGGAACATTAAGTCAGGAGTGGGCTCAACGATTGGGTTTAAGTCAAACGGTACTTATAGGAAGCGGTGCTTTTGATGCTCATATCGGAGCTGTAGGCGGTGAAATAAAACCGTATTATCTGAGTAAAGTTATCGGAACTTCAACGTGTGATATGCTAATTGTGCCAACCGCAGAAACACAAAATGTGGTAGTAAAAGGTATTTGCGGACAAGTTGATGGTTCAATCATTCCAAATATGGAAGGCATGGAAGCGGGACAATCTGCTTTTGGAGATATTTATGCATGGTTTAAGAAGCTATTGATGTGGCCGGTTGAAAATATTTTATCAACTTCAGAAATTTTAGATATTCAGATTCGAGAAAAGTTGAAACAAGAAATATCTTCCAAATTAATCATAAAGCTTACCGAAGAAGCTGCGAAAATTCCTATTGCTGAAAGCGGAATTGTTGCTCTTGATTGGATGAACGGGCGCAGAACACCGGATGCAAATCAAACACTGAAAGGTGTTATTGCTGGTTTGAATTTGGGATCGGATGCACCAAGAATTTTCAGAGCGTTGGTTGAGGCAACAGCATTTGGTTCTAAAGCAATTGTTGAGCGTTTTTTATCTGAAGAAATACGTATTGATGGTGTCATTGCTCTGGGAGGAGTTGCCAAGAAATCGCCATTTGTTATGCAAATTTTAGCAGATGTTTTGAATATGCCTATTCAGGTGGTTGCTTCTGAACAAGCTTGTGCGCTTGGAGCGGCAATGTATGCAGCTGTTGTTGCAGGAATATATCCGAACGTGAACGAGGCACAAATAAATATGGGCCAAGGCTTTGAGAAAACTTATTATCCAATTACTGAAAATGCTGAAAAATATGAAGTTTTGTTTAATCAATACTCAAATTTGGGAAATCTGATTGAAAAAAACAGTTTGTGATGAATAATATTAATGATAATTATTACTACGGCATTACGCAAAAAGTTATAAAATTGGCTTCCGATGTTGCAGCATATATCGATAAGGAGAGTTTAAGTTTCTCGATAGAAAAAGTTGAAACAAAAAACAGGAATGATTTCGTTTCTTACGTTGACAAACAAGCTGAAAAACTTTTAGTTAATGGTCTTTCGTCGTTAATTCCTGAGGCAGGTTTTATAACCGAAGAAGGCACTGCTCAGGAATATGGTGAAAATTATTGTTGGATTATTGATCCATTGGATGGTACCTCGAATTTCATTCACGGTTCAACTCCTTATGCGATCAGCATTGCACTGACTTTCAAAAAGGAATTGGTCGTGGGCGTTATTCATGAGATAACACGAAATGAATCTTTTTATGCATGGAAAGGGAGCAAGGCATATTTGAACGGTAATGAAATTAAGGTTTCAAAAACGAATAAAGTTAGCAATTCGCTTATAGCAACCGGAAGACCGCACAATTACATCGAACATTACACCAAGTTATTGGGATTAATGGACTATTTTCTTCAAAACTCTCATGGTGTAAGGCAAAGTGGATCCGCGGCTACAGATTTAGCGTATGTGGCTTGTGGAAGGTACGATGGCCGATACGAATTTGGATTGAAGCCTTGGGATATTGCAGCAGGAATATTGATAATTCAACAAGCTGGTGGAAAGGTTTGTGATTTTAGTGGCAATGATAATTACTTTGAGAATGGCACATTTATAGCTTCAAATACAGAATTGTATGATGAACTTAAAAGCAATGTAAAATATATATTTGGGAATTAAATAATGAATTTGACTCATATTAAAAACTATTAATATGTTGAAAGGAATTTTGTTTGATATGGATGGAGTATTAGTTGATTCAGAAGAATACATATTTGAAGCAACCAAAATGATGTTTGCAGAGCATGGAGTTGTTGTAAAACGAGAAGATGCTTTTCCTTTTGTAGGGATGGGCGAGAATAATTATATCTCAGGTATAGGTATTACAAATGGATTTGAAGTGAATATTGAGCGCGACAAAGCACGTACTTATCAAATCTATGGGGAGATTACACGCGGAAAACTCAAGCCTTTACCCGGAACAGTAGAGTTTGTCGAAAAATGCAAGCAAAAGGGGTATAAAATGGCAATTGCCAGCAG